>OCQA01000023.1_pt1 | contig 233290 bp, 189 predicted proteins | sample 1538571 | NCBI WGS metagenome assembly OCQA01 (sample SAMN04571708, study PRJEB22368) | human gut metagenome | biome: human gut; material: stool | host: Homo sapiens | place: Luxembourg | collected 2012-09-28 | reverse complement strand
GCAGCGCCGCCGGGCGATACACATCAGACGCCGTACCCGCGGTTGTGCCGGATGGCGGCATAAATGCCTTATCCTGCTTACAAATGGCATTGGGTCCACCCATGACATTCGTCCGTAGGTCCGCGCAAGAGCATGGGGTCAGTTCATTGCTGAGCGGTTTTTTCGTTTTCAAAGCAAGAGAATACCCATGAAAAAAGGATCTCAAGAAGATCCTTGTGATGTCACGTTCAGCCGTTAACAATTACGTTAATACGACTCATATTTAAGCCCGTAATTCCTACTCCACCTAACGTCAAAAAGGGGCTTTCTATCAATACACCGATCCTCTGTCGGGATGTCGTTAAAACAAAAAACCTCATCGGTAGAAAACAGTAGGTTTTCATCCGGTTCCGTGCGATATCCATCCCCAAAATCAACAATCCATACATGGTAAAAGCCGTCTTTACCCTCGTGTGGAATCCCGTACTTCGCCTGTATTACGGCCTTATTGGCTTCCCACCAGGCTATCTGACGACTTTTCAGGTATGGAAAATGCCTGACCAGAATCGTATTTCCATCGTGAACTGCCACAATCTCAACCGGGGACAGATACTGCCATAGTAGATAACCACCTACCGCAGCCGCTACAACCCCCGCTATCAGTCGCTTATTCACCCCGCCTCCCGCTGATTTCCACGGTCGCATTCATCTCGGTGATGAACGGCCTATAGCCGTATTTCACATAGCGCTGCAGCACAAACCAGATCCGGAAAATTCGGCCCTGATGAAAAACAGGGTTCAGGATATCCGCGTCATCAAGCCCGAAGTGGTCCTGTACCCGGTAGTGTACTTTCGCCCGGTAGCTGTCGCCCGTCACCTCCAGTGACTCGAGCGTGATATGCGTCGACCACGTATCATGGACGGTAATCACCAGCCCGTTAGTCTTATCGATCTGACGATCAAATTTAGGTAGAACAGCTTTATTAACTTCCTTAAAGTTGCCCTTTCCGTCGAATAAATCGTCCTTTTTACCGAGAGGAAGAAATCCATATTCGTAGCTAACAGCATCATCCAGGGCCCTTTTAATCCCCAACAACGAGCTATCACTCGAATGGTCATTCAGGATCTGCTCTTTCAGCGCCCTGTCCAGTAATGGGCTGCTGTACGGTGTGCCGCTGTTCCCCTGCATATGATTAATCATTTCGGTGATGATGTTTTTATATGGGCCATGGAAGGAGAATACCTTGGCAAGTCCCCGGAACTCATCAAACATCAGCCGGACACTTTCCTCCCGGCTGACCACGACCGGCGTACTTCCCGTCAGGCTGCCCGGATAAAATACACCATACGAACTGGCGGGCGCTGGTGGGACAAGGGTCAGCGTATACGGGTTCACTTTCGCCGAGACGTCCGTCAGACCAAAGCGCTCTTTCAGTGCTTCCTCGCTCAGATCACCGTGGTGCATGTCCTTTGCGCCGTAGTCATCCATTGCCCTCTGCGTGGCATAAATCAGCGCCGGTAGGGGCATTGGCTCAGGCCCTTTAGCCTTCGCCTCATTCAGTTTTTTCCTGCTGGCTTCCCTCTCCCGTTCGGCAGCCAGCCCGGCATTGCAGTTATATTCGTAGGTGTTATCCAAATCTTGCGGAATGAATTTCGCCCGACACGGGCAGGAGCTGTAACTTTCGATGGAGCCTGCTAGCTGGCGGTTTACACCGCCTACTTCGTACATGTCGCCCATGCCACCACAAATACGGTAGATCCCCGGATGTTTTCCGCAGGTCACTTTATCGCTTTCCCGCGCCTGTGATCGCCCGAAAAATTCGGTGTCTTCAGCACCGGTGATAATTTTACCGCCACAGACGGTACGATCTCCCTGGAAAAGAAAATAGCCTTCCAGCGCCATCAGTGCTTATCTCCCGGCACAGTTAAAAAGCCATCCGGCAGTGCATCGCCCTCACGGAATACAAACATCTGACACCCCTGAGGTGTCGAAATGATTTCATCACCGTTATCCAGCATGCTGCCCACGAGCGCCATCGATTCCCCCTGCATCACCCGACCTTTACCGGCTCCGCAAATAATGGTCGCCTCACGTCCATCCGGATACACAACTTTATCTCCGACCCGCGCAGAATAATGCCCGTCAAGGGTACTTTTGCCGGATGTCTCACGGATCACGCCACCATGACGGGTCAGGCTGCCAATCGTTGCACCCCGGAAAATATGGAGAACAGGGCGCTGTAACATTGATTCCATTTCTGCGACGAGTGACTGACGCGACTGTGGCTCAAGTTCTGACAGAAACTCATCGGTAAATGGCGGCTGACGCAGCCGTTCCAGTACATCAGTGGTCAGTTCATTGGTGTATTGCTGTGACATGGTAAATCCTTTTAGTGTATCTGGTTGCTCATTCCGCTCTGAGCGATCATGGATTAGAATTGAAGTTCGATCAGTGTTTCGCATCTGTTCGATCAATCGGGATGCGTTAACTTTTTATAGTGCTTTTAACCTGTTTTTCCCTCGCTTTCCACTACCAGCGAGCTTTTCCTCATCGACTTACCCTGCAGAACCACCCTGCGCGCGTTTTATACAACAGCCTGTCCAGGATTACGTCTGCCGTTGTCAGGATCTCCATCAGTCCATGCTGTCCACTGGGAACTGATTCACTACGATGGTACTGCTTTGGCCGTAATGGTCTTAAGTGATCTCCAGCAGGCGTTTCTTCGTCCTCCAGGCCCGTGCAAGCGCAGCGCCGCCGGGCGATACACATCAGACGCCGTACCCGCGGTTGTGCCGGATGGCGGCATAAATGCCTTATCCGGCCTACGAGTCCTTTCGCAGGCTCAAACAGCGTAGGCCCGCGCAAGCGCAGCGATGCCGGGCGATACACATCAGACGGCGTACCCGCGGTTGTGCCGGATGGCGGCATAAATGCCTTATCCGGCCTACGAGTCCTCTGCTGATTCAAACAGCGTAGGCCCGCGCAAGCGCAGCGCCGCCGGGCAGCGGGTGATAGAACGGAGTTCGATGAAGAGTCCGGATGCAGAAAAGCAAAAACCCGCCTTTTGGGCGGGTTCTTTAAATAGTGGTGCCCGGACTCGGGCTAACGCCGCAGGCGTTGAACAGCGCGCGTGTCGCGCTGGCCCCGAAGGGGTGAGCCGCTGTGCGGCGAATAATCGAACGGAGTTCGATGAAGAGTCCGGATGCAGAAAAGCAAAAACCCGCCTTTTGGGCGGGTTCTTTAAATAGTGGTGCCCGGACTCGGAATCGAACCAAGGACACGGGGATTTTCAATCCCCTGCTCTACCGACTGAGCTATCCGGGCAACGGGGCGCATTAAACCGTAATCCGCCCACCCCGTCAACCAAATTTCTTAAATTACTTATCGATTGCTTATCTTTGCGGCAATTCTGCGTTCAAAGGCGCGTTTTGGCTTAACTTCACTGCATGCCGTTATCGCCCTCGCGGGTTTTCCAGCCGCTGGTAATGGCGATAACGTGGCGTAGTCCGGAGATGAGATAATCGCCAATGACCTCCTCGTCCTCACGCGGCGAGCTCAGGGTAATTTCCGCATCCACGCCGTGGCGATAGGCGCCATGATGGCTGAAAATGGTGCCGATATAACACTTCCCGTTCAGCCAGACCGGAATATAAGCCACCGTCTCATAGATATAGTTAACGGCGACGCCGCTGTAGTAGTTATCCGCCTCGTCAGCGGAGGTGCCCGGCGGGATGGGGCAGATCGGCGCGTCGTTGTCGCTGGCGGGTCTGTCTTTCAGCAGGCTGCCCTGCATTACCTCCAGCGAGCGCAGCAGGTCCGCTTTATCGCCGTCGCTCAGGCTGGGGGTCAGCGGCTGGTCTTTCTCCGGGGAGCGGATGCTGTTCAGCGTATAGCGATAGCGAACCGTCACCGCGGGCGTCTGGCTGGTGGTGCTGAACGGGCGTAGCAGGTAGAGGTTATCTTCGCCAAACTGGCCGTTGTACCACAGGGCATACACCTGGCCGTTGATTTTGACCCAGTGGTTCCACTGGTTAGCCCCGCGGCCATTAATGGAAAAGAGGGCGCCGGGCACCCCGGCATCGAAATCATCACCATTATCACTGTCGCTGCCGTTGACGGCGGCAAAATCATCATCACCTCGCTTGAGCACCCCGGTGTAGCTGAAGAGCCCGGTGCCGCCCACGTAGCTGTCGATAATCAGGTCGCGTTTGCCGTCGCCGTCGAGGTCGATAAGGGTAAAGCTGACTTTGCCGTTTTCTGAATCCGCGCTAATCGAGGAGCGCAGAAACGCCTGCCACTCATCATCGCTGATATCCGGGGACGGTTTACTGGTCGTGATCAGCGTATCGTCGGCGTAAGTGAGCGTGAAGTCGGTAATATGGCCGGTTAACGGAAACTGCTCGGCGACCTTATTCAGAGACAATTCTGGATCGCTTTTTTGCGCTTTCAACACTGCGTAATACAACGTGCGCAGAGCCAGGTTATCCGCCTCTTTCTGCTGCCTGGGGATCACCTGGCTGACAAAGGTCGGCAGCATCCAGGTGCCACCCGGGGTGATTTCCCGACACATACCGGTGCTGTACTTCAGGCTGGGGGTAAAGGTTTTACCATCCCAAACGCGCGTCTCGCCGGTGACGCAGTCGGCCATGCCCCGTTCTTTGTGCAAAAAGACGATAGCGCCGTCGGCGTAGCTGGAGGCTTCGGTAGTGAGCAGCCGTGGTTTGCTCAACTGGGCGTTATCGACCAGCCACAGGGCGTAACCGTCGTTATAGGGCGCTCGCCAGCAGAGCGCCTGCGCCAGAGAATGGGTTTTATCCAGCGCGGTCAGCGTGATCTGGCGATCTGCCGCCGGAATGGCCTGATTCTGCCAGTCGTCGCAGCGCTGGTTCAGCAGCGGCGTCAGGATGGGCAGCAGTTTCTGGCGCTGAAGCATACTCAACGGCACTGGCTGCGCGTTATGGAGAACCGGGGCGGCGATAATTTCCGGGGCTGGAGTGGCTGGCAAAATGGCATCGTCGCCGGCATCGCCTTTATCCAGCAGCGCATCGGCGGTGCCGGTGCGTCGCTGAAACGCATCCATTTTACCCAGCACCTCGCGGCTGCCGGCGCTGGAAAGCGGCAGGTGCTGGCCGTTAAGGGTGAATTCGATTTTGCGCTGATTCGTTAACGCCTGTAGCAGGGCGGTGGTCTGATCGCTGTCGAGGCGAAAGTGGCTGTCGTCGAGAGCGTCCAGCGCGCCAAAATCCCGGTCGTCGATCAGCAGGCTGGCGGTGGAGTCGGTGGGGATATCGTGCTCGATTTGCGCAAAGGTTACCGTGGCGGTGAGGTGCTGTTCGCTGCCCGCGTTGCGGGTCAACAGCACGCTGACCTCACCCATGCGGACGCCGTAACCCGCCGCCCGGCAGGCGCCGGTATTATCGCAGGCGAGCTCCCAGTCTTTTTGTGCAAAGGAAAAACCTTGCAGGGGAGCCGCCAGCAGGGGCGTAGAGCAGAGGCCCAGCCAGGCAGCCCAGAAGAACGCGCGCATATCAATCCCTGTCAGCAATCAGTGAGGGGGAAATTATAGGCGCGACGTGGCGGTTAGGATATCAGAATCAGGTCAAGGCGCCGCCCATACGGCACTGGGCGAAGCGTAGAATATCTTCAGCCAGCCGCCGGGCGGTATCCACATCCGTCTGGCTACGTTTGACCAGCAGACGGCTCAGACAGCCCTCGACAATCAGCTCCATCTGCTTGGCGACCATTTCCGGGTCATCCACCTCCAGCTGAGTCAGCAGCTCGTGAGTGTAGGCCAGCGAAGCCTGCTTCTGCTGTTCCGCCAGCTGGTGAATGGGGTGCTGAGGATCCGGGTAGAAGGTGCAGGCGGCGATAAACAGGCAGCCCGGGTACCGCTGGTTGCTTACGCAGGTGGTGAGTGCGGCATAGCGTGCCAGCAGCTTTTGCTCTGCGCTTAAGGTCTCGTCCAGCAGGAGCTGACGACGCCAGGCATCCACCTGCTGGCTCAGATAGCGAAGCGCGTCGTACAGCAGCGCTTCGCGGTCAGGCCAGAAGCGTTTCAGGTCGCTCGTCGGGCAGGACACGCGCTCAGCGACCATCTCCAGCGACGTGTTGGCGATACCTTCAATTTCAAGAATCTTAATGGCTTCTGCCAGGACGTCTTCACGTAGCACGGTGTTCTCCTCCATCTTTCCTCCTAAAGTGTCGCTCACGCTTGCCAATCGCGCAAATGGGCGCTGAATGCCGCGGCATCCATAAAGCCGGTGACTCGCCGCTCAGGCTGTTCCTGACCCTCAGCGTTAAAGAACAGGATCGTCGGCAGACCCAGCACCTGCAGGTGTTTCAGCAGCGCGACGTCTTGCGGGCTGTTCTTCGTCACATCGACCTGTAATAACACGGTGCCTTTCAGCGCCTGCTGCACGTCAGGTGAACTAAAGGTGTATTTTTCAAACTCTTTGCAGGCCACGCACCAGTCGGCGTAAAGATCGAGCATCACCGGTTGACCTTTCGCCTGCGCCAGCGCCTGGTCAAGCTCGGCCACCGAGCTGACGCGGGTGAAAGCCAGGTGCGCCTGCTGCTCGGCCGCCGGGGCGCCAAACGCCCAGTCCTGCAGAGGCCGCGCGCTGACCAGCGCGGCGGCAAGCAGAATGATCTGTACCAGCCGCATCCACGGCCGGGTAGCGACCAGCGAGGTGATAAACGCCCAGCTGAAGAAGGCGACACCGAGCATTGACCACAGCCGTAACCCCCACTGGTCGCCGAGTATGCGTTCCAGCAGGAAGACGGGCAGGGCAAGGATCACAAACCCGAAGGCGGTTTTCACATGGCTCATCCACGGGCCGCTTTTCGGCAACAGGCGATTGCCAAACACGGTCACAAGGATCAACGGCAGACCCATGCCCAGCGCGTAAAGGTACAGCGTGCCGCCGCCCAGCCACAGATTACCGCTCTGGGCGATATACAACAGAATGGCGCTTAGCGGCGCGGTGGTGCAGGGGGAGCAGATCAGCCCGGCAATAGCCCCCATCGCAAAGACCCCGCCGGGCGAGCCGCCCTGGCGCTTATTGCTGAGCAGCGTCAGCCGGGTCTGCAGCGACGACGGCAGCTGCAGCGTGAACAGGCCGAACATGGAGAGCGCCAGCAGTATAAACACCGCCGACAGGCCGACCAGGACATATGGGTGCTGCAGGGCCGCCTGGAACTGCAGCCCGGCGGCGGCTACCACCAGCCCCAGCGCGGTATAGGTCAGGGCCATCCCCTGGACGTAAATAAAGGCCAGCAGCAGGGCGCGCGCGGTGGAAAGCCGCTGTTTTCCGCCCAGCACGATGCCCGAAATCAGCGGGTACATCGGCAGCACGCAGGGGGTGAAGGCGATACCAATGCCAATCAGCAGCGCCCACAGGGCGGTGAAGGGCAGACGAGCGGGGACGCCTGCTGGCGGCGCCATGGCAGGCGCCTGCGGCACGGCGTTCTCCTCCATCGGGCGCGGTTCAACCGGCAGCGGCGGATTGAAGGCCGGGCGATGGTTCAGCGACGACACGGGCGCGGCGGCGGTTGGCTGAGCGTCGTTTGAGGCCGCCCGCACGGCGCTCAGCGGGATCACTTTAGTCTCCGGCGGATAACAGAATCCGGCATCGGCGCAGCCCTGCCAGGTGACGGTGAGAGTAGCCTCTTTGTCCGCCTCCTTCACCGTCACCGGCACGGTCAGGCGTTGGCGAAAGATCTCGCTTTTGCCGTAAAACTCATCTTCATGCCACTCTCCCGCCGGCAGCGCCGGTTCGTCGATCGTCGCCCCGGCGGCGCTGAAGGTAAACTGTTGACGATAAAGATAATAACCATCCTTGATTTGCCAGCTCAGGTTGACGTCATGCTGTTGCTGCTGAAAGTCAAAGGCGAAAGCTTGATCAGCAGGCACGAAGTTCGAGCGCCCCGGCGCGTCGAATAACCCGGCGGTGGCTGATGTGCTGCACAGCAGCAGGATCAGCGTAATGATGCGGTAAGCCATGAGAGGTAATCGTTGTCTCCATGCGTGACGGGTAGAACCAGCAGTTCTGGGGTTTGATACGGGTGGTGTGACTTCAGGCAGTCCAGCAGCGCCTGCTGATGGGCAAGGTCAGTTTTGAGTAGCATCTGAACTTCATACTCCTGCTCGAGTTTCCCTTCCCAGTAATACAGAGAGGTGGCCCCCGGCAGCAGCGTGGCGCAGGCTGCCACCTTTTCCGCCAGCGCTTTTGCCGCCAGATCCTGGGCGGTCGCTTCGTCCGGCGCGGTACAGAGCACAACAACAGCATCAGGCGTAGTCATCATGAACCTCGTATCAGCGAAAAGAGGCACTATAACACGCAAGATGCGGGGATATTAGCGTAACGAGCGGGGAAAGTGAGGGCAACGGAAGGCGGGCCCGTAGTGGGCCCGCCGCCAGCGGTATTTACAGCATAATCCCGCCAAAGATAAAGCCGAGGATCACGCACAGCGTGATAGCGATAACGCCGGGGATCAGGAAGGCGTGGTTAAAGACATATTTACCAATGCGGGTTGAGCCGGTGTCGTCCATCTCTACCGCCGCCAGCAGGGTTGGGTAGGTCGGTAGAACGAACAGCGCCGAGACCGCGGCAAACGAGGCGATAGCCGTCAGCGGGCTGACGCCCAGCAGCAGCGCGGCAGGCATCAACGCCTTGGTGGTGGCTGCCTGCGAGTAGAGCAGCGTGGCGGCGAAAAACAGTACCACCGCCAGCAGCCATGGGTAATTATGCAGCAGATCGCCGGCCACGGCCTGGATGTCGCTGATATGCGCTTTAACGAAGGTATCTCCCAGCCAGGCGACGCCGAGGACGCAGACGCAGGCGCTCATCCCGGACTTAAAGGTGCTGGCGTTGAGCACTTCGCCGGTGTCGATTTTGCAGGTGATGCTAATCAGGGTGGCGATGGTCAGCATAAATACCACGATCGCCTCGTTACGCGGCAGCACCGGGTTCTTAATCAGGCCGACGGTATCGCTGATGGCCGTGGCGTAGAACATCACCGCCACGATGCCGATCAAAAACAGCAGAACGGAACGTTTGGCGTGCGGCTGCAGCTCAAATACCTGGCTACCGCGCAGTCTGACTTCCCCCTTGGCCAGCCGCTCCTGGTAAACCGGATCGTCTTTCAGTTCGCAGCCGAGGAAGTTGCAGACGATAGCGGTGAGCATCACCGCCAGCAGCGTGACCGGAATACAGATGGCCAGCAGCGTCAAATAGCTAACGCCCAGCGGTTCAAGGATACCTGCGAAAAAGACCACTGCGGCGGAAATGGGCGAGGCGGTGATCGCTATCTGGGAGGCCACCACCGCAATCGACAGTGGACGAGACGGACGAATGCCTTGCTCTTTGGCAACTTCGGTGATCACCGGCAGCGTGGAGAAGGCGGTATGGCCGGTGCCAGCGAGCACGGTCATAAACCAGGTCACCAGCGGGGCAAGGAAGGTAATGTACTTCGGGTGGCGGCGCAGCATCCGTTCGGCGAGGCTGACCAGGTAATCCATCCCGCCGGCGACCTGCATGGCGGCGATAGCGGCAATCACCGCCATAATGATTTCAATAACGTCGAAGGGGATCGCACCCGGTTTAATTTGAAAAATAAGCGTCAGGACAAGGACGCCAAGGCCACCGGCAAAGCCGATACCGATGCCGCCGAGCCGGGCGCCGAGATAAATCGCCAGCAGGACAATAACCAGTTCTGCACCAAACATATATGCCTTCCTTGTTTTTTAACAAGTTGATATTGAATTGTTGTATTTTAGTAAAACCAAAAAGCAAAAAAGGCATGTCATCGCTGACATGCCTTTGAATGACTAACCTGAAAGATTACTGTTCGCTTTCATCGGTATAACGCTTTGCTTTATAAGCGGGATGCATCAGGTTTTGCGCAGAGAAAATATCATCCAACTCCGCCGCCGTCAGCAGTCCGCGCTCCAGCACCACTTCCCGTACGCTCTTGCCGGTTTCGGCACAGATCTTGCCGACGATATCGCCATTGTGGTGGCCAATAAACGGGTTGAGGTAGGTGACGATGCCGATGGAGTTGTAGACGTAGCCTTCACATACCGCTTTATTGGCGGTGATGCCGTTAACGCATTTCTCCAGCAGGTTGTAGCAGGCGTTGGTCAGGATATGAATCGACTCGAACATCGCCTGGCCGATTACCGGCTCCATCACGTTCAACTGCAGCTGACCGGCTTCGGAGGCCATGGTCACAGTGGTATCGTTGCCGATAACTTTGAAGCAGACCTGGTTGACCACCTCCGGCACCACCGGGTTAACCTTCGCCGGCATGATTGAAGAGCCAGCCTGCAGCTCAGGCAGGTTGATTTCGTTGAGGCCCGCGCGCGGACCGGAAGAGAGCAGGCGCAGGTCGTTACAGATCTTGGACAGTTTCACCGCCAGGCGTTTCAGCGAGCTGTGAACCATAACGTACGCTCCGCAGTCCGAGGTGGCTTCAATCAGATCTTCCGCCGGGACGACCGGTAAGTTGCTTACTTCAGCCAGCTTCTGCACCGCCAGCTGTTGATAGCCGTCCGGGGTGTTGAGGCGAGTACCAATGGCGGTGGCGCCGAGGTTCACCTCCAGCAGCAGCTCCGCAGTGCGCAGAATGCTTTTGGTCTCTTCATTAAGCAGCACATTGAAGGCATGGAACTCCTGGCCGAGGGTCATCGGCACCGCGTCCTGCAGCTGGGTGCGGCCCATTTTGAGGATGTCCTGGAACTCCACGGCTTTCGCCTGGAAGCCTTCGCCCAGCTGTTTAATCGCATCGATTAACTTAAGGATGGAGGCATACACCGCAATGCGAAACCCGGTGGGGTAAGCATCGTTGGTGGACTGGCATTTGTTGACGTGATCGTTTGGGTTCAGGTACTGGTATTCGCCTTTCTGGTGGCCCATCAGCTCAAGGCCAATGTTCGCCAGGACTTCGTTGGTGTTCATGTTTACGGAGGTACCGGCCCCGCCCTGGAAGACATCGACCGGGAACTGGTCCATGCATTTGCCGTTATTCAGGACTTCGTCACAGGCGGCGATAATCGCATTTGCCGCGCTTTTGGGAATGGTCTGCAGCTCCTTGTTCGCCAGCGCGGCGGCTTTCTTCACCATGACCATGCCGCGCACGAATTCTGGTATGTCGCTGATTTTGCTGTTGCTAATGTAGAAGTTTTCAATCGCTCGCAGAGTATGAACGCCGTAGTAAGCGTCCGCGGGAACTTCCCTGGTGCCCAACAGATCTTCTTCGATACGAATGTTGTTTAACATGTGAACCTTCTTTTCAAGCTGCCAATGAATTCACCAAACACACAGAATATCCAGTATTCAGTATATTTTCTGGCCGACGATTATTTCCTTAACCGGCCCGGTGCCCAAGATCATATGCTGATGATAGCGAATATCAGTAAGCTTGATCACTTATTACATTGCGGGTATGAGAAGATTTATTAATCTGTGAAATGGGTCACCGCTTTCTTATTCCTGAGAAAAATAAGCCTTTCCGCTGATTGAAAAGCCGCTCAGCATCCCCATGTTAGTGGGATGCGATCAGCAAATTGATGATTACGGGCGCTGAACGCAGCGCCCGTTGATGAAGGAGACGCCGGTGCGTTGGATTCCGTTTATTGCCTTTTTTCTTTACGTTTACATTGAGATATCGATCTTTATCCAGGTTGCGCACGTGCTTGGCGTCTTTATGACCCTGATCCTGGTGATCTTTAGCTCGGTGGTAGGGATGTCGCTGGTGCGTAACCAGGGCTTCAAAAACTTCCTGCTGATGCAGCAGAAGATGGCCGCGGGCGAGAGCCCGGCGGCGGAGATGATCAAGAGCGTATCGCTGATTATCGCTGGTCTGCTGCTGTTGCTACCGGGGTTCTTTACCGACTTCCTTGGCCTGCTGCTATTGCTGCCGCCGGTGCAAAAGCATTTGACGATGAAGCTGATGCCGCACCTGCGCTTCAGCCGGATGCCGGGCGGCGGCTTTAGCGCCGGAACTGGCGGCGGAGAGACCTTCGAAGGGGAATTCCAGCGCAAAGATGAGCAGCGCGACCGTCTGGACCATAAGGACGATCGCCGCGATTAACATCCCCCCGGCCCGGTCAGCAGATGCGACCGGGCCGCTTTCTTTGCAGGCCTACACGCTTCCCGTCGCCAGCTTGCGCCTGGGTAAAAACAGCCACAGCCCCGCCAGCATCACCAGCGCGTACAGGCTTTTCCAGCCGACCATCGCCAGCAGCAGCAGACAGAGAATGCTGCCCACCACCGCCAATAGCCGATAGCGACCGCGCAGCAAACGACAACCCGCCAGCATGCACAGCAGATAGATCATGATGAAAATGCCATTGGCGTAAACGATCAGCGCGTCCAGATTGATATCGAGCAGATAGATGCCAAGGGTGCTGACTACGCAGGATCCCAGCACGGCGTTGAGGGCGTTGCGCGGGATCTGCCGTGGCGACAGCCTTGCGAGGTAGCTGTGTGGCTTATGCTGCGCTTGCGACCAGACCAGGCGGGCAAAGCTTTGAATATAGATGTTGAGGCTGGCGAAACAGGCGAGATAGCCGATGACGCAGGCTACCCACAGCGCTTTGACGCCGAACAGACGGACCACGATATTCGGTAATGACGCCGCCGCCGCCATCTCCTCGCCAAAGGCGTGGAAGTGCAGCACCAGCACGGTGCAGGCCCAGTAGACCGAGCCGGCAAGCAGCAGGCCTATCATCAGCGCCCTGGGGAAATCACGCTCGGGATGTTTAAACTCCGAGGCGAGATGCGCGAAGGCTTCCAGACCGACAAAGCACCAGAACATCACCGACAGCGCCGAAAAGAGCTGCCCGCGGTCAATCTCCGCCGGGGCCGGGAAGGGGATCTGCGCCGGGCTTATCCCGCCGCGCCACCAGACTACGACGATCAGCGCCACAATCAGTACGGCAACCAACGTCTGCAGGTTGGCGCTGGAGCTGGCGCCACGCGAACCGACCCACCAGACGATGGCCAGGGTGCCCAGCTCCGCCAGCAGCAGCTGCGCATCATGCCAGCCGAACAGCGCCTGGCCAAAACCGGTGGCGATGTGCAGGGCGGCGGGGAGTCCGACCGGGATAACCGATAAAAACAGCCAGCCGGTGACGCTGGCCAGACGTGGCCCAAAGGCCATATCGACAAAGTGGGCCACGCCGCCCGCGCTGGGAAAATGGCGGCCCAGCAGGGCGAAGACGATGGCAATCGGGAAAACAAGGAGAATGAGCAGCGGCCATGCCCACAGGCTGTTATCGCCAGCGACCAGCGCCGCCAGCGCCGGGACGGCGAAGACGCCGGTACCCAGCAATGAGGTGGAAAGCAACCCAACTCCCTGTCCCAGCCCTAACTCCTGTTTTAAACCACTCATGATTCAATCCTGCGCCAGTGAAAAAAAAGAGAGTATCACAATCGCTTTTCCTTATGACCGATTGCCTGACATGGCCGCTTTTTGTGCGCCAGCGCAAAGGTAAAAATTTTTTTTAATTTTGCCCTTGAAGCCGGAAATGGCCATCCCCATCTCTCTCTGCACTAGCCGGTAAACCGCGTTCGGCCCGGCGTCACCCATAACTGATAATGACTTTCTCGAAGGAGAGCTATCAATGAGTATTCGTCCGTTACATGATCGTGTGATCGTCAAACGTAAAGAAGTTGAAACCAAATCTGCGGGCGGCATCGTTCTGACCGGTTCTGCAGCAGCTAAGTCAACTCGTGGCGAAATCATCGCTGTCGGTAAAGGCCGCATCCTGGAAAACGGGACCGTGCAGCCGCTGGACGTTAAAGTTGGTGACATCGTGATTTTCAACGATGGCTACGGCGTGAAGACTGAAAAGATCGACAACGAAGAAGTACTGATCATGTCCGAAAGCGACATCCTGGCAATTGTTGAAGCTTAATTCGCACGACCCTGAACGAATTTGAGGAATAAAAGAAATGGCAGCAAAAGACGTAAAATTCGGTAACGACGCTCGTGTAAAAATGCTGCGCGGCGTAAACGTACTGGCAGATGCAGTTAAAGTGACCCTGGGCCCGAAAGGCCGTAACGTGGTTCTGGACAAATCCTTCGGCGCGCCGACCATCACCAAAGATGGTGTTTCCGTTGCACGTGAAATCGAACTGGAAGACAAGTTCGAAAACATGGGCGCGCAGATGGTGAAAGAAGTTGCCTCTAAAGCGAACGACGCAGCAGGCGACGGTACCACCACCGCAACCGTACTGGCTCAGGCTATCGTGAACGAAGGTCTGAAAGCTGTTGCTGCAGGCATGAACCCGATGGATCTGAAACGCGGTATCGACAAAGCGGTACTGGCTGCAGTAGAAGAGCTGAAAGCGCTGTCCGTTCCGTGCTCTGACTCCAAAGCTATCGCTCAGGTAGGTACCATCTCCGCTAACTCCGACGAAACCGTCGGTAAACTGATCGCGGAAGCGATGGATAAAGTTGGCAAAGAAGGCGTGATCACCGTTGAAGACGGTACCGGTCTGGAAGACGAACTGGACGTAGTTGAAGGTATGCAGTTCGACCGCGGCTACCTGTCTCCGTACTTCATCAACAAGCCGGACACCGGTGCCGTTGAGCTGGAAAGCCCGTTCATCCTGCTGGCTGACAAAAAAATCTCCAACATCCGCGAAATGCTGCCGGTTCTGGAAGCCGTAGCGAAAGCGGGCAAACCGCTGGTCATCATCGCTGAAGACGTTGAAGGCGAAGCGCTGGCGACCCTGGTGGTTAACACCATGCGCGGCATCGTTAAAGTGGCTGCGGTGAAAGCACCGGGCTTCGGCGACCGTCGTAAAGCTATGCTGCAGGACATCGCTACTCTGACTGGCGGTACCGTTATCTCTGAAGAGATCGGTATGGAGCTGGAAAAAGCGACTCTGGAAGACCTGGGCCAGGCGAAACGCGTGGTTATCAACAAAGACACCACCACCATCATCGATGGCGTTGGCGAAGAATCCGCAATCCAGGGCCGTGTTGCTCAGATCCGTAAGCAGATCGAAGAAGCGACCTCCGACTACGACCGTGAAAAACTGCAGGAACGTGTCGCTAAACTGGCTGGCGGCGTGGCAGTAATCAAAGTCGGTGCGGCTACCGAAGTTGAAATGAAAGAGAAAAAAGCACGCGTCGACGACGCCCTGCACGCAACCCGTGCTGCGGTTGAAGAAGGCGTGGTGGCTGGCGGCGGCGTAGCGCTGGTTCGCGTTGCGGCGAAACTCGCTGGCCTGACCGGTCAGAACGAAGATCAGAACGTCGGTATCAAAGTTGCGCTGCGCGCAATGGAAGCGCCGCTGCGTCAGATCGTGTCCAACGCCGGCGAAGAGCCGTCTGTTGTGGCTAACAACGTGAAAGCTGGCGACGGTAACTACGGTTACAACGCAGCAACTGAAGAATACGGCAACATGATCGACTTCGGTATCCTGGACCCAACCAAAGTCACCCGTTCTGCACTGCAGTACGCGGCTTCCGTGGCTGGCCTGATGATTACCACCGAGTGCATGGTGACCGACCTGCCGAAAGGCGACGCGCCTGACTTAGGTGCTGCTGGCGGTATGGGCGGCATGGGCGGTATGGGCGGCATGATGTAATCGTGCGCTCTACGGCATAAAAAAGCAGAAACCCCTGGCCAGCAATGGCTGGGGGTTTTTCTTTTGGCGCGCTTTTTAGTATAAGGCTTATACATAAAAATCATTTAAGCTGCATCAGAGTGGCAAGCACCTCCGTTTCGGGCGTGAACTGACAAGCGCGACCGGGGAGGAAATGAACGCGGCTCATGCCGGCGCAGTTTGAAGGATGACAGATTTACATCCGGGCCAGTGCGTCCAGCTCATCGATCATGGGGAATAACATGCAGGTAAAATATTTAGCAGGGATTGTCGGCGCAGCCTTACTGTTGGCAGGTTGCAGTTCCAGCAATGAATTAACCTCTGCCGGCCAGAATGTGCGTTTCGTGCAGGAGAAGCCGGGCGCAGAATGTCAGCTGTTAGGGACCGCGACGGGTAAACAGAGCAACTGGCTCTCCGGCCAGAATGGCGATGAGGGCGGTTCCATGCGCGGTGCGGCGAACGCCTTGCGCAACCAGGCGGCAGCAATGGGTGGCAACGTGATTTACGGCGTCAGCAGCCCGACGCAAAACCTGTTGTCGAGCTTTGTACCTACCGACAGCGAAATGAACGGCCAGGTTTATAAGTGCCCGAACTGATGCGTGACGCCTCTCTCTGCGAGCGCAGAGAGAGGCGTGGTCGTTAGATGAGGATCAGGCGTTAAGCTCCGCTTTCTTCTCCAGATAGAAGGCGTGCAGAGGACGCAGGCACTCTTCCAGACTGAGCATTCTTCCCGGCTGGGAAGGGATGACAGTACTGAAGATCTGGCATGGCGCCAGCTCCGCGTGCATCGCCTTGAGCTTGGGGCTTTTCTCAATAATCCGCATCGCGATGTTGTTTTCCAGTTCCGACAAATGCGGAACGCAGGTTTTTACCACCGCTCCGGAGACGATTTTCTTGCCTTCGTCGGTTTCGCAACAGTAGAGCACGCCAAGGTAATGGAAAAACAGGTTTTGCTTCCAGTCTTCGTGTGAGTATTGCTGGTAATCGATATTGGGCTGAGTGGTTAAGTCGACGGCATAGCACATTAAAAAATCCATGCTTGAACTTATGTACTGAATAACGGTCTGATCATCGGCTACTTTTAACGATTGATTAATCGCAAGAGTCATGGCTTCTACCTGTTTGTCTTCGATACATAATGTGCAAATATGTTCGTTCTGTAATGCCAGAATCAGAGTCGTGTCGGATTCCCCAAATTTAGGGACGATCGACATAATGCGCTTTTCCGGATCAGGCTGTTGGATTTCAGCCATGTCGACCTCTGGTATGCTGGCCATTAATGATTCATTGCAGGCAATCAGTTCTTCTTTATAGCTATCGCCTTGCTCCTGTAGCCGTTGGAATGTCCTAAGCAGTCTGTACTGTAATATCGTAAGGAGATCTGCTAGCACTGGGGCCTGTAAATAATAGGTCTGACACTGACCATTTTTCTGCTTAATTTTCAATAGTAGAGCCAGGAATCGTTCTTCAAAAGTGATTCCCGCAGTATTAAAACTAATGAATGTTCCTTGCATAACTTTCTCCTTTTAAGCTGTTGCGAGCGTTTCCGATTGCGACAGGTCAATAACGCGATCGGCAGAGGCGATAGTGGATGGCCGGTGGGCGACGATAATCCGGGTAATACTTAACGCCGAGATTGACTGGTTGATAACTGATTCATTCCTTAAGTCGAGGTGGCTGGTGGCTTCATCCATAAACAAAATGCTTGGCCTGCGATAGAGAGCACGAGCGATCAAAATACGTTGTTTTTGCCCGCCGGAGATCCCCAGACCTAGTTCGCCGACGATAGTTTCATAGCCCATCGGCATCCTCACGATTTCGTCATGAATGTTGCAGCGCCTGGCGCATTCCATCACAAAATCTAAATCGACGTTATCTTCAAAGCCGCTGATATTATCGATAATCGACCCGGAGAAAAGACGGTCCTCCTGCAGTACACAGGCGGTGCCGAGGCGATAATTATTGAGACCAATTTTAGTGATATCAAGATTATCAGCCAGCACATCGCCACTGGTCGGCGACAACAAACCGCACATCACTTTTAACAGCGTGGTTTTACCGACCCCAGAAGGACCGACCAGGGCCACGGATTCTCCTGGCTCAACCGTGATATTTAAATTTGAAAAAATCGGCTGAGAAAATGGGTCATATTGATAGCAGAGGTTTTTGACTTCCAGTCTGGCGCCAGAATCAGAAGAAAAGACCTCCCGCGCGGGAAGCTCTTTTTCCGGTTCGCTAAAGACAATCTCTGATAGACGCTCATTATGTAAAGAAAGCATCCGCAGTTGCATACAGAGATCCACCAGGCTTGAAGCCCGCTGCGAAAACTGACCACGGTAGGCGTTAAATGCCATAAACATACCGAGGGTCATTTCGTTATCAATAACCATAATCGCGCCAAGCCAGAGCACAGCAACCTGATCGATCGCGGAAATAAAGGTATTAACGCCGCTAAACATCATATCGAAACGTGTTTGTTTGATCCCCGCATTACAGGCGTCGATATTAATATTTAGCCAGTGCTGGGAACGACGCTCTTTCAAGTTCAGCGCTTTAATCGTTGAAATGCCATACAACGACTCCATAAAATGCGAACTTGAGCGGGCGCCTTTAATCACCTGCTCTTCTGCTACGCGGCGATAAAAGCGATAGGTGACCAGGCGCATAATTGCGTAGCATAGGGTAAAGCCAACAACGACCCAGGTCAGCCAACCGCCGTACAGCGTGAGCATCACTAGCAGACCGATGGTCATAATCGAGTCAATAATGCCGCTGACGATACTGTTGGTAAACGTCGATCGAATAGTATCGAGGGAGGAAAAACGTGACTGAATATCTCCCAGATGACGTTTTTCGAAGAACGACAGTGGCAGGCTGGCCAGATGATCAAAAAGGGTGGTTTTCCACTGGATGTTGGTCAGCGTATTTAGCGTCAAGGACGTCCAGGCTCTCAGCATGCTGATAAAAGTGCGGAACAGGGTGAAAAAGACCAAACCGATACAGATAACCGATAGCAGGCTCTGATCGTGGGCCATGATCACGTGGTCAGTCACCAACTGCGTGCCTATCGGCAGCAATAGGCCGATAACTTCAACCACGACCGAGAAGGCGAAGATTTTCAACAGCGCTGATTTCAATCCGACGATATTGCGCATCAAATCTAACAGACGCAGACGAGATTTGGCTTTCTCTTGCTGGAAATGTTGATCGGGCCAAAGCTCTAACGCGATGCCGGTAAAATTATTCGACATTTCCTGAATGCCAATAATACGTTTACCCAGCGCCGGATCGTGGACAATAAAGCTCGATTTGCGCACCTTAGTCAGAACGACATAGTGGTTCATTCCCCAATGAATAACACAGGGCAGCTTTAATTGCCTGATTTCATCAAGATCGAGTGACAACGCCCGGCTTTTTAAGCCGGCATGTTCCGCCGTTTTGCTCAATGACATTAACGTCACGCCCTGAGAGGGACTGCCAAAACGCTGACGAAAGTTAAACAGATCAATATCCAGCCCATAATGGCCGCAAATCATGGCCAGGCAGGCAATGCCGCACTCAGCAGCCTCAGACTGCAATATTACGGGCGTCTTTTTAAGTATTGAAAAATTAACTTTGGCCGTGATTTTTTCAAACAGTTCATTAGTCATGAATCGGTCCACTCACGCTTTGTTTTATCTTATAAACCGGGGTAAACATCCACATATAGAGAGGGCGTTCTTCAAGGAAGACAACGGCTTGTGCTTTAAGCCCGTTGGACAGACTTAGCTTTTTACCGTCATATTCGAACTGTTTGTCTTTAATTTTGACAATTGCTTTATACAGCGCCAATTCTTGCTGCTGATTACCCCCATTACTGACGTTAGTATATTCAGACATCTCCTGGCGAGATGCCGGCATTGAGGATACTGATATAATTTTGCCAGGGAATTGCCCAAATTTATCTGATGGGAAAGCATCATAGCGGATATTAATAGTGTCACCAGTTTTTAAATATGGAATGGTTCTGTTCGGTAGCCATAGAATGAGATAATATTCAACGTTTCCCGTCGGCTTGATCTGCGCCAGGCTGCTACCATTATCAACTGTTTGTCCCTGTGTAGCAGATAAAGACTCTATTTTGCCATCGCTGGTGGCTTTGATAATAATATTACCGTTAGCATTGGATTCGACTAGCTGATTTTTAAAATCATTGGATTGGTTGTACTGACTGGAAATTTGGTTGTCAAAATCTGCTGCTTTAGTGATTTTGTCACTGTTAAGCTGTGTGATTTGCGATTCCAGTTGCATTTTTTGGCTAACCAAAGACTGATAGGTACTCTGCTGCTGAAAGTACAAAGAGTGCTGATAATTATATTGGTCTTTAGTAATAAGTCCGTCGCTCAGGTATTTGTCATAGCTTGAAAGATTGTCGTGCATTTTTTTCAGACCTACCTGGGCGTTGGCCAACATACGGTTCGTTTCCTTCAGGGAGGCTGAGGTGGTTTTTAACTGCTCATTAAGCGCATTTAATGTCTGCTTTTTATTTTCTACCAACTTTTTGATAATTTCGTCAGAATTGGAAATTTTCTCGTTAATGGCTTCTATTTGCGCAGCACTAACATTCCCAGTGGTGGTGCTTCGTGAAACGTCAATTTCATAGAGCGGTTGGTTCTTTTTAACAACGTCACCAATTTTCACGAATTGCTTAACGATAAATCCCTGTTGGGGGGCAAATACGTTAATAGAGTGAGGAAGGGTAATCACTTCGCCATTAACATCGACACGTTGGGTGAATTTGCAAAATATCAGTGCGCAGATAAGCGCAATGAGAAATAATGCTGCTAAAGAGGCAATCAACCAGGCTGGTAAGCCTGCGAGTAACAAGGCTCTACCCTTCCAGTGATGCCTTTTGTATTCGATCGCTTCCTTGCGATAGAGATTTTTTGACATGTGTATCGCTTTTGTTTTTTGAAAAAAGGTCTGAATAATCAGACCTTTGTTAAATATATTAAATATGAATCGGCTAATTATAACCCTATGACTCTGGGCGATATTTTACCAAAGTTTGAAGGTACCGTTCGCAGCGCCTTCAATCAGCTCTGACAGAATTGAGCTAGTTGCATCCCAACCAACTACAGTGGCTGCAATTGCACCACCAATTGCACCCACTACCAGGCCCCAGGCCCCGCCTATAGCCATACCGAGAGTACCAACCCCTAAGAGACCGCCGCCATTGCCGCCATTACAGCCGCCAATGATGGAACCCCACATACCCAGAACAGCTCCACCGAATAAGGCGCTGGCAACAGCCTCAACACCATTTGATGCAATAGAAGTAAGCGCAGAGCTAAAGGAAGAAAAATCCCAAGAATAGCCACCAGAGATCTCTTCCATTTCAAATACAGTTAATTCTTTCATTACTTTTATTCCCTTAAATATTATATGGGTTGAAATTACGGGTCGATGTAATCGCCCGGAAAGAACGATACGGTGTAAGTTGACTATAATCAACCTGATTTACTATGAATTGTATATGAATCGCTTTATTCATATGTGAAACTATAAAGGTATATTTGTATGGAGTGTCATATGTATTTCTGCTGTGGTTATTATTTTTATGAGTTCTTGCTGGGTTTGAATATATTGAGTATGAGTATTTAAAATCAGCGGCTTAGCAGGTTTTAAGCGTGGGAAGATATCGCTTTAATAAATCATGACAGCTCCCGCTTTATATTTGCATTGGCTTTCGTGCGGGAGCTTTTAAAGAGTTTAATCTTCTTGTATAACAACCTCTAACATTGCTTTGACATTACCAAGGGTTACATCGCTATTATTATCACTCGCACGATAATAATCTGCGGTCATGCTGATTGTATTTGACAGCATACTGCTGTTAGTAATTTTATAATTATATTTGTCCATATCATAAAAAATGACTGGACTCCCGGCTAGTTTAAAAATTATTCCTACATTATTTGCTGCCGTCGCACCAGATATCATATTGTCAACTATGCCGTCGCCAGAAGTACTTACTCCGCCAATAGGGTTAAACCAGTATGTAACGGTATTGCCTATCGACGATGTTGGACAGTCAATATTCATAACGATTTTCTTTTCAGCAGGCGTTTGTGCTCCGCGGGAAAGCGACATTAACTTACTTTTATCAATACGGTTCAGTGTGACCTGTGAATGCGGTGTTGAAATATTGCATGAAGTAGTTCGATAATTTATATTCTTGAACTCTATTTTTGTTAATTTATATAACAAACGATCGTTAGGGATAGGGTTAGTCCGTAAGTTTCCTACGGAAAATGAAACGGAAGGGTTGGAGCCACTTCCCGTTGTATCAATTACGTTTTTTGTTTTTATTAACCAAATAGTAAGAAATTGATAATAATTATCTGATGTTTTGGATATCGGTATCAATGTTGAGCCAGCTTCACCTACAACAACAGAACCATTTTTACTACGTAAGAGATCCGATACCTGAAAACCAATGCCATCTATCCCTGTTTCATACACTTTCCCGCCCTGAATGCCTGTAACGCCTGCTACCTCTGATGCGCCAATGTCAATAATGTATTGATCGTTAGTCGATTTATCACATTTAAAATTTTTGTATGGACCGGTGCCAATCTTGCGGGTATAAAGAATGCTCCCTACAGGAATGGAAGGGTCGGTTGGAATTTTTATATTATTCAGTGTAATACCTTGCCGCTGAATGTCACCAGTATATGAACAGTCGGCGGCAACTTCGCTACCAAGCATTAGTAACGTCATTAGAATAAATATTCTTTTCATCAATAAATTCCCCTATGGATGACTAACGGCAAACCGCTTCGATTTGACTGATGCCAGTCGCTTTGCCTTCCCTGGCCGGTAAAGTAAATGAAGCATTGCACTGCTGTGCTGCGCTTTTGCCCCACTGGACGTTAAGGATCCCGGTCTGCTGCAACCCGGACATATAGACCATACCGGCATCGCTGACGATGCTTGGCTGCGATTTGCTGTCGCCGACGAGTAGAACCATCGCGCCATAAGGCACGTCCTGACCGCTGGCGGTTTTCAGATGCACAAAGGCCCGCTGGCCGATATTGCCGGCATAGTTTGCACGCACGATGGCGCCGCGCGTCGGAACGACGCTCTGCGTGGTTTCCGGCAGCTCCATATCTTCGCCAAGCGTGGAGCTGTCGAGAGTAATATCGGTGCGACGGTATGGTGTTACATATGGGACGATGGCGTAGCCGCGATAGTCGGTAGAAATGGTGTTGTCGTTAGTCAGTCTGACGTTATCCAGCCCCGGCGCTTTAACCAGTACCGCTGCGTCGGTGATGTCCTGACCCAGAGTGATGCCATCGGCATGAGCAACGATACTGCCGTTGGCGCCGTAGTCAATGCGCTCGCTGCTGCGATCATAGCTGTAGCCAGCGTTGACGCTGCCGCGGGCACCGTTATAGGTCGCCCGCATATCGCCGCTGTAGTATTCCCGGTTGCTGTACCCTTGCTGCAGGCTCCACTCCAGGCTATCGTTCTCCAGCGCATTACCACCGATGGAAACCGACTGATCGGTTGATCCCGGATTGCTGTTGGTTAACTGATAGCTGGTGTAGGTGCCAGGCAGCCAATTGCTCAGCGGCAGCGTTACGGTCAGTGTAATGCGCTGGTCGTCCCGGGCGTCTTTCCCGGAGTTATCTCCGCTCCAGGTATAGCGGTTATAGCTGTAGCCGAGGTAGTAGTTCACATTGCGGAAACCGCCGTTGTACCCCACACTGATCGACTTGTTGGTACGCTTATCATCCCAGTAATCTTCGATTAATCCGCTTACCGACAGGCTACCGAGACCTTTACCCAGGCTTTGGTTAACCGTCAAATTGGTACGGTTGCGCAGCGAGCGCGAAGTGTAGTAGCCGTCATTAGAATAGCTATCCAGGACCTCTGAGAGAGTATGAAATCCGCGGGTGGAGTAGCGGTAGCCGGCGATGGTCACGTTTGTACCCGTTTCAAGAATGTTTTTCCCGTAACGAACACGCCAGGACTGTCCGGAGGTCTTTTCATCCTCTTTCATTTTTGACCAGGCCTGGGTGACGTCTGCCGAGGCGGCGCCCAGTTCACCAAGGTTATAGCCAAGCCCTGTCGACAGCGCCTGATATCGCGAAGCCGCCTGCATGCCGCCATATAGCGTCAGGCTGCTGGAGACGCCGTAGGTCGCGGTGGCTTGGGTAAACGGCGTTTCATCGACTCCGCCATCGTACGGGCGATATTTACCAGATGTGATCTCATATTCCAGCTGATCCTCACGGACCATCACCGGCAGGGTGGCGAACGGCACGACAAATTCTTGTTTCGATCCGTCGGATTCCTCCACTGTGACGTAAAGGTCGCCGCTACCGCCGCTCGGGTACATATCGGTGATTTCAAACGCCCCGGGAGCGACATAGGTCTGGTATACCTGATAGCCGTTTTGTTTAATGATGACGCGGGCATTGGTTCTGGCGATACCGCGAATAATTGGCGCATAGCCGCGCATACTTTCCGGCAACATCGTCGTATCGGTGGCCAGCTGAATACCGGTAAACGGCACGCTGTCGAAGATACCGTTGAGCGATGAACTCTCACCCATCACAAGGTTACTGTTGATGGAGCGGATGCTGCGCTGCATATAGAGATAGGCGGAATCCCAGTCCCCGGCACCGCTGTTGTTTTTATTCCAGGTGCTGAGGTTACGGATGCGCCACGGGCCAACGTTGAGGCCGGACTGCAGATTCAGACTGTAGTATTCATCATTGGCCTGCATGTCGTTTGAGCCGCTGAACTGATAGTTCACCAATAACGCGTTGATGCCGTCATCAAACTGATCCGGTGGAATATATCCCTGTGCGGTGGTGGATAAGGCCGCCTGCGGAATAGAGATATTTAAGCGCTGGGCGGTAAAGTCAAAATCTGCTTTGGTGTCAGGAATGACAGAAAAGTTTGCACAGCCGTTTTGATCCTCGGCTAACTCTGGAAAGGCTTTTATCCTTACGCCATATTCCGCGAGTGCTTTTAGACTCAGGCAGGGAACCAGAGCGGGTTCGCGGTTATCGCTGCTGGCGCGATTGTTGGCGACAAACTTTATGGTCCTGGTGTCCAGGTAGCGGCCATTAAACATAATATCGACCCGATAATCCCCTGGCGCCTGCGCGTTCTGAGTCTGAAATATGGATAAATCGGGAGTGGTTGATGGATCGCTACCATTCAATGAGCTAATGAATGAGGGATCGAAAAAGTCACGTGCTTGCGCTTTATTATTCAAACCAGAAAGCAATGCCGGAAGCATTGCGAGAAAGACGGTGGATAGTTTGAATAATCCATTATTCTTATTTGGCATAGACACATCCCTATAATGATAAAATAAATTTCTTATTACAGCGATGAGGAATAGAGCGACCCTGCTCCGCCATAATCATTGACCACTTTCCAGGTAATGCTGGAGGCATTAATATTTTCTTTTAGCGTCACTTCTTTGGTCGTCATTGGGGCGACGGAGTTGACTTCCGGCTTCACTTCTTTTCCACCAAGCTGGATGCTATTGAAATAAAAGAAAAACGGTGTCGGATTTTTGATGGTCAGCTTTTTGCCGGCCTTACGCCATTCGAGCTTTTTCGCTTCCGTATTAGGGGAGAGGTCGAAAAGTGTTTTGGGACGATAGACCAGACGCATGCGGTGACGAACCGCCAGTTGAATAGTATTGTTATTCGCTTTGGCATCATCTGCCGGAGGAATCGCCATCACGTTAAAATAGTACATGGATTCCCGGTCGGTCGGCGCATTAACGTTGCCGGTGGCAAACAGACGAACCGTATTCTGTTGTTTCCCCTCGAGGCGAAAAAGCGGTGGGGTAGCCATAAACGAAGGCGCTTTCCCTGCAGGCGTTTCAACCCAGGATTTAATCAGATAGGGAATATCATCTTTATTTTCGATTTGCGCGGTAATTTCACGCGCACCTTCCTTATAGAGGTAGCGGGTGGATTCAACGACAATACCGGCATGAGCAATACTGCTGAGGAGTAATGCACAGGATACGGTGAGATTTAATAAGGTCCTGAACATGGCTTTTCTCTGAATGCAAAAAAGGGCCCGCCGTGAAGCGGGACCCTTTAGGGAAAAATTAGAGGGTGTAATCGATAGTAAAGGTCGCAACACCTTTAACCGGACCTTCGGTAACCGGAGTCGCGGCGTTAGTTCTTACATAACCAGTGGTGTACTTCAGCTGAGTACCGTTGGTTGCAGAGTAGCTTTCGGACATAGTGTCGGAACCGTCGAAGGCTACGCGATGTGCATCGCTGACGCGCTGGATACCGATGCCGATACCGGCTGCACCGTTAGCGGCGGTGTTGTCCAGAATGGTTGCATCGCTGCTGGAAGTGCCACTAACATTTACGGTCACAGCGGTTACCGGTGAAGTGCTGCCCTGGGCACAGTCTTTCACATCAAAACCGAAGTCCTGAGTTTTGAACAGTTTACCAGCCGCTTCAGCGTTCGCTTCGGTGGTGGTAACAGTGATCAGCTGTACGATACCGTTGTTCAGGGTACCCGTCGGAGTCACGACGCAAGAGTTAGCTGCATCAGAGACTTCACCCAGTACAGTTACCTGAGCGGTGTTGGTTGCCATTGCCTGAGCACTCAGCACTGCAGATGCAGCGACCATTACAGCTACGATTGTCTTTTTCATTTAATTAATCCATATATAGATACTTAGTCCTGTGTAGAATCGATAACAGTTATCAAGGGAATGGAGTATGCATTCGCATTGATATTGAAAATAAGCGTCAGCTTTCCTTTATATAGTGCTGAGACCAATCATCCTGTTGAACGACGCTACCATATCGCTTGCCATAGCGAACCATGGAGAAGCGGGAGTAATTTAAAAGTCTGGTGCAAAAAATGCTTGTGAATTATTGATGAAGCACCCGTGAATTTAATGCTGCCCCCCTCTCTGATGAGATGTGGATTCCAGTTGAGATTAATTTAATCTGAAAATTTGACCATTAAGCAAGTTAGCTATCGCTTGTTTTTTTATCTGCGGTATCCTGTGGGCTGAACTTCAATGTGAAATGTACCTGTTTCCATCTGAAACAAGAGTGTTCACATAATCGTTTGGTTGAAATCATTTGATTTTATTATGGATAATAGGGTTACGTGGGGCAAGGATATGGATGACGCAGTATTATTTAATGGGTGTATAATTAATCAGGAGATTATATTTAATGCCAATATGAATGAGCTGCGACCGCTTGCCGGGGACGGGGAGTGCATCAGCCTCAATGCGCCTACCGCCAGATGCTTGCTGCTGCTTTTGCAGAATTGCGGCAAAGTCATTTCACGGGATGAGTTCCTGGCGGCTGTATGGGAAACACGGGGGGTAGTCGTTTCGCAAAATACGTTCTATCAAAATATCTCTTTGCTGCGAAAATCGCTGGTAAAAGCTGGACTATCTGAGGATATCATTATCACCGTCCGGCAAAAAGGCTTTAGCGTCGCTCCGAATACATTGGTCATTCCTCTCTCTGATGAAGAGTGCGAGAATATGAACCGGGTGACATTAACGCATTATCAGAATAATAAAGTTGTCGGCTTTATTTCTGAAGATAAGGAAAAACCTGACACTCATTTAAATCTTCCACTAATAGAAAATTCATCAAATCATGGCAGTGATTTGATGGCAAATAAACCGGAAGAAGGTGAAAAAGTATCTGAGCGGTTACATGTTACTTTTAAAATACCCATATGGTTAATCGCGCTAATTGTAGTGATGATTGTAATTAATATTATTGTGTTGGTCGCGCTAAATCGGTAGCTCGTCGCACCCAGGGGTTATAGCGCGGTGCGATAGTCATTTGCTGGTCACCTTAGCACCCGTCTGTCGAAATCTTCCTATCCGAAGGTCTGCCAGAACGTCCTGGCAGACCTTCAGTTTATTAACGCTGCTTCAGCCCTAAATCCAGCGGCGTCTTGCTGGGTTCCCCGCCAATCTCGCGCGCCAGCTTCGGCACCATATAGCCGGAGATGAGGGTCAATAGTTCGCGCATGATTTCACGGGCTTCATCATCGCTGATCATGAAGTGCGCCGCTCCCTGAACCCGGTCCAGCACGTGCAGGTAGTAGGGCATTACCCCGGCGTCGAACAGCGCATTACTGAGGTCGGCCAGGGTTTGCGCGTTGTCGTTCACCCCGCGCAGCAGCACGCTCTGATTGAGCAACGTGACGCCCGCCTGACGCAGCATGGCCATCGCCGCGCGAAACTCACCGTCAATTTCATTGGCGTGGTTGACGTGGTTAACCAGGATTATCTGCAGCGACGAACGCTGGAAGCGGCTGGCCAGCGTCTCGGTGATGCGCACCGGGATCACAATCGGCAGGCGGCTGTGAATACGCAGGCGCTTAACGTGTGGAATAGCTTCCAGCTGGGTCATTAGCCAGTCAAGCTCATGGTCCTTTGCCATCAGCGGGTCGCCGCCGGAGAAGATGATTTCATCAAGCTGCGGATGCGCCGCGATGTAGTCCATCGCTGTCTGCCAGTTGCGCCTGGTGCCCTGATTTTCGGCATAAGGGAAGTGGCGGCGGAAACAATAACGGCAATTGACTGCACAACCGCCTTTCACCAGCAGCAGGGCCCGGTTGCGATATTTGTGCAACAGACCGGGCACCACGCTGTGCTGTTCTTCCAGCGGATCGGTGGAGTAGCCGGGGGCGACGATAAATTCTTCCTCGGCGGTAAGTACCTGACGAAGCAGTGGATCGTTAGGGTTGCCTTTCTCCATGCGGGCGATAAACGCGCGCGGGACGCGCAGCGGGAACAGGCGTCTGGCCTCGCGTCCGGCCAGCAGTTTTTCATCAGCGTCTACATTTAAAAGACGCAGCAGTTCATCAGGACTGGTCACAACATTGGCAAGTTGCGTTATCCAATCTTCTCTGGATGGGGTATTTAGGGTTACAATATGCGCCATTTTGTGGCTTAGCTACCAGTTAAACAATTTCAGAGGGCCTTATGGCGACTTACTATAGCAACGATTTTCGTGCTGGTCTTAAAATCATGTTAGATGGCGAACCTTATGCGGTAGAAGCCAGCGAATTCGTTAAACCAGGTAAAGGCCAGGCGTTTGCGCGCGTTAAGCTGCGCCGTCTGCTGACCGGTACCCGCGTTGAGAAAACCTTCAAATCTACCGATTCCGCAGAAGGCGCGGACGTTGTCGATATGAACCTGACTTACCTGTACAACGACGGTGAGTTCTGGCACTTCATGAACAACGAAACCTTCGAGCAGCTGTCTGCTGACGCGAAAGCGATCGGTGACAACGCTAAATGGCTGCTGGATCAGGCTGAGTGCATCGTGACCCTGTGGAACGGCCAGCCGATCGCGGTCACCCCGCCGAACTTCGTTGAGCTGGAAATCATTGAAACCGATCCAGGTCTGAAAGGCGACACCGCGGGTACCGGCGGTAAACCAGCGACCCTGTCTACTGGCGCTGTGGTTAAAGTTCCGCTGTTCGTCCAGATTGGCGAAGTGATCAAAGTGGATACTCGCTCTGGCGAATACGTATCCCGCGTGAAATAATTTCGCGTCATGATGACCGGCGCAGCCTCCGTGCTGCGCCGCTCTTTACGCACAGGTACGACGAACACGAGACATGAAGCGCAGCGTAAAACTTCTGGTGTTACTGTTTCTGAGCAGCGCGTTACTGGCTGGCTGCAACACCGCCCGCGGTGTGGGTGAAGATATTCAGGGCTTGGGCCACGCTATCTCTCACGCTGTGAGCTGAATTTCCCTGCCGTTTCGTTAATGGCGCTTGCCTCCCGGTATGTCAGCCTCCTCTACGCATACTCCTTTTCTCTTAAAAATCGCAAAGATCCCTTCATCTTTGGACGGTTTGTCTATGCTTATAGGGCATGAAAACAAAACTGACACTAAGGATGACATTATGGTGAAAAAAACGATTGCAGCGTTCTTTACGGTTTTGGTCCTCTCTTCAGCACTGACCGCTTGTAACACCACGCGCGGTGTCGGTGAGGATATTTCAGACGGCGGCAACGCAATCTCTGGCGCGGCAACCAAAGCTCAGCAATAAACGCCGTCAACGGTACGGTTTAGCGCCGTACCGTTCTTCACTTCTCTCATTCCGTTGGATATACTCACCACGACTTTTCATCCACCTTACGGGACGACCCGTAAGCGTTTCTCATCCGGGGACGGCCCCAGCAAAGGAGCCTTATGTCCTGGATAGTCTTGTTTATCGCTGGCCTGCTGGAAGTGGTGTGGGCCGTCGGCCTGAAATATACCCATGGCTTTAGCCGCCTGGTTCCCAGCGTTATCACCATCGTGGCGATGGTGGCCAGCATGGCGCTGCTCTCATGGGCGATGAAAACCCTACCGGTAGGTACCGCCTACGCCGTCTGGACCGGGATCGGCGCCGTGGGGGCCGCCGTGACCGGTATTGTGCTGTTAGGGGAATCCGCCAGCGCCATGCGTATCGCCAGCCTTGTCTGTATCGTGATTGGCATCATTGGCCTGAAGATCAGCGCGCACTAATCATAGCGCTGATTGACCCAGACCAGTTTGCCGACATCAAAGCCCTGTCGGGTGGCAATGTCCAGCATCTGCTGCCTGACCTCCGGGGCGATGGTCGGCGCCCGGGCCAGCAGCCAGAGATAGTCGCGATCGGGGCCGCAGACCAGCGCGTAACGATACTCCTTATCCAGAGCAATGACGTTATAGCTGCCGTAGAAAGGGCCGAAGAAGGAAATCTTCAGCGCGGCGCGGCTGGGCTCCCCGGTAAAGTACGCTACCCCGTCCGTTTTCTGCCACATGCCGCGGTCGGGGTTATAACCTTTATTCACCACATCCAGACCGCCGTCATCACGTGGGTGCCAGGCGATCGTGACTTTTTCCAGCCCGCTTTCAAAAGGGTGGTCAAAGCGGGCGATTTCATACCAGATACCCAGATAGCGCTGAACGTCGAAGGGACTGACCACGGTGACGCCCGGCGGCGGGGTGGGCGTGCTGCAGGCGACAGACAGGAACGAGACGGCAATCGCGGTGATTATCGGCAGGATACGCATGGCATGCTCCTTGCTGGCTTTTAAGCTAAGTGTAGAGTCCAGCAGGGAAAAGGCGGCAAGATTTTTCTATGAAGCGAGCCCGGTAGCAGAAATGCGACCGGGCTCTTGCAGGATCAGATAAACAGTACGCCAACGAGGGTGATGACGCTGAGGATTGCCGCCAGGCCGTAGAAGACCCATTTACCGTTTGGCACATGGATTTTCAGATCGTGCATGGCGTGGTGAATACGATGCAACCCACACCACAGCGGCAGGACAATCATCAGAAAGATGAATGCGCGGCCGATAAAGCTTTGGGCAAAAGCCAGCACACGCTCATAGCTGAAGGCGTCGGCCGGGGCAAGCCCCAGCGGCAGCAAGATGCCGACCAGCAGCACCATCACCGGCGCGACGATCGCGCCCCACATGCCGCCTGCGCCAAACAGCCCCCAGAATACGGGTTCATCGGAACGTTTCGGATTGGGATTAATCATCTCAGCCTCCTTACCAGAACAGGGCGAAAAACAGGATCACCACGGTGACCACTGCCGTCACCACCCAGAGCCCTTTAATGACCGGCTCTGGCCCCATTTTTTCGCCTTTGATGATGACGTTGGCGGCTTTCGGCGCCAGCTCAAACCAGGTTTTGGTGTGCAGCAGCGCCGCCGCCAGAGTAATCAGGTTGAGGATTACCACCACCGGGTTTTGCAGGAATCCGATATATCCCGCCCAGCTCTCCGCGCCGTGCTTGAGGGCAAACAGCCCATAAATCAGCACAATGCTAAACCATACCGTCGGTACCGCCGTGCCTTCCCGTAACATGTAGAAGCGATAAAACGGCAGCTTTTTCCACCAGGTGGAGGTCATTGGCCGCACGTAGGGTTTGCGTTTCGTCGTCATAATGCACTCCTTAGCGTGGTTTCAGGGTGGCGATAAGAAAGTCTTTCGAGCTTTCCACCTTGCCCTGCTGGATCGCGGCCGCCGGGTCGACGTGCTTCGGACACACTTCCGAGCAGTAGCCCACGAAAGTACAGGTCCAGACGCCATTCTGGCCGTTAAGCTGCGCCATGCGTTCCTTTTTACCGTGGTCGCGGCTGTCTTCGTTATAGCGGTGGGCGAGGGTGATCGCCGCCGGGCCGATAAATTCCGGGTTCAGCCCGAACTGTGGACAGGCGGCATAGCACAGCCCGCAGTTGATGCAGCCGGAAAACTGATGGTATTTCGCCATCTGGGCCGGGGTCTGCTTGTTTGGCCCCTGGTCAGGCGTGCGGTTATTGCCGATGATATACGGCTTAATGGCTTCCAGGCTTTCGATAAAGTGGGTCATGTCCACCACCAGATCGCGCTCGATCGGGAAGTTGGCCAGCGCCTCAACTTTGATGCCTTTGGTGTAATCGCGCAGGAAGGTTTTGCAGGCCAGCTTCGGCACCTTGTTGACCATCATGCCGCAGGAACCGCAGATTGCCATTCGGCAGGACCAGCGGTAGCTCAGGTCTGGCGCCAGGTTGTCTTTGATGTAGCCCAGCGCGTCCAGCAGCGAGGTCTGTTCATCATAAGGCACGTCATAGAATGCGCTGTGCGGTGCGGTGTCGACCTCCGGATTGTAGCGCACCACTTCGACTTTCAGGTTTTTCATCTCAGCCATGGGTGGTCTCCTTCTTCTCAGCCGCGTCCGCTTCTGCGCCATAGACACGTTTTGCCGGCGGCAGCGTGGTGATCTTCACATCGCCATATTCCAGACGGGTAGTGCCATCGGCCTCGCGGAAGGCGAGAGTGTGCTTGAGGAAGTTGACGTCGTCGCGTTCGGTACAGCCTTCATCCAAACGCTGGTGCGCCCCGCGCGATTCTTTACGGGCGATGGCCGAGTGCGCCATACATTCGGCAACGTTTAAACCGTGCCCCAGCTCAATGGTGTAAAGCAGATCGGTATTGAACACGCTGGAGTTATCAGTAATGCGCACGCGCTTAAAGCGTTCCTGCAGTTCAGCCAGCTTGTCGATCGTTTTCTGCATCAGCTCCGGCGTGCGGTAGATGCCGCAGCCTTCCTCCATCGACAGCCCCATTTCATCGCGAATTTTCGCCCAGTTTTCGTTACCTTCCTGGTTGACGAGATCTTTCAGGCGCTGCTCCACATCGGCCGCCTGCGCATCGAGGGCGGCGCCGTTTGCCTCGCCCGCCTGAGCGGCGCGCTGTATGGCCTGCTCCCCGGCCAGGCGGCCGAAGACCACCAGCTCGGCCAGCGAGTTGGAGCCCAGACGGTTGGCGCCATGTAAGCCAACGGACGAGCATTCGCCCACGGCAAACAGCCCTTTGATTCGGGTTTCGCACTGCTGATCGGTTTCAATACCGCCCATGGTGTAGTGCGCGGTCGGGCGCACCGGGATCGGCTCTTTCACCGGATCGACGCCGACGTAGGCTTTCGCCAGTTCACAGATAAACGGCAGACGCTCCAGCAGTTTTTTCTCGCCGAGGTGGCGGAGATCGAGGTAGACCACGTCGCCGCGCGGCGTCGGGATGGTGTTCCCTTTCCGCCACTCGTGCCAGAAGGCCTGGGACACTTTGTCGCGCGGGCCCAGCTCCATATATTTATTCTTCGGTTCGCCGAGCGGGGTTTCCGGGCCCATGCCGTAATCCTGCAGATAGCGGTAGCCGTTTTTGTTGACCAGAATCCCGCCTTCGCCGCGGCAGCCTTCGGTCATCAGGATCCCGGAGCCCGGCAGGCCGGTCGGGTGATACTGAACGAATTCCATGTCGCGCAGCGGCACGCCATGGCCCAGGGCCATCCCCATCCCGTCACCGGTGACGATGCCGCCGTTGGTGTTGTAGCGGTAGACGCGCCCGGCGCCGCCGGTAGCCAGCACCACGGCGTTAGCGCGGATCTGCACCAGGGTGCCTTCCATCATATTCATCGCCACCAGGCCGCGGGCCTGCCCGTCATCGACCAGCAGGTCAAGGACGAAATGTTCGTCAAAGCGCTGAATTTGGGGAAACTGAAGGGAGGTCTGGAAGAGGGTATGCAGCATGTGGAAGCCGGTTTTGTCGGCGGCAAACCAGGTGCGTTCGATTTTCATGCCACCGAAGCGCCGGACGTTGACGCTGCCGTCGGGGCGGCGGCTCCATGGGCATCCCCACTGCTCCAGCTGGGTCATTTCCGTCGGGCAGTGATGAACAAAATAGTCGACGACATCCTGCTCGCACAGCCAGTCGCCTCCCGCGACGGTGTCGTGAAAATGGTACTCAAAGCTATCGTGATCCTGGGCAACGGCTGCGGACCCCCCTTCTGCAGCGACCGTATGGCTGCGCATCGGATAGACTTTAGAAATCAGGGCGATTTTAGCGTTGGGGTTGGCCTGAGCGGCGGCGATAGCGGCACGAAGGCCTGCCCCGCCGGCGCCAATTACGGCGAGATCGGCTTGAAAAGTTTGCACGACATTCCTCCAGTTTTAGTGTATTTCGCCGCCGGGCTGGCGAAAAAGTATCACTGCTCCTTTATAGGTACAGGAGTATAGCCTTAGGGTCAGTATGGAAAATTGACGTGTTCGATTTTTTTATCGATATGTGCGGTTATTTATCAGTGGTATTTATGCGTCAGGGTTAACGATAGATTAATGGCATGTAGTCTGCCGGAGATTGCACAAAATTTGTTTCACTCGCCGGTTGCGAGTAGACTTCGTGCCCTTAATTTGCAATCGGAGAAAGTACCATGAGCGAGACGGCAACCTGGCAGCCGAGCGCACCCATTCCCAATCTGTTGAAGCGCGCGGCGGTGATGGCGGAAATCCGCCGTTTCTTTACCGATCGCGGCGTGCTGGAGGTGGAGACGCCTTGCATGAGTCAGGCGACGGTAACGGATATTCATTTGTTCCCGTTCGAAACCCGTTTCGTCGGCCCGGGCCATTCTCAGGGGCTTAACCTGTACCTGATGACCAGTCCGGAATACCACATGAAGCGCCTGCTGGCGGCGGGTTGCGGCCCGGTCTTCCAGCTGTGCCGCAGCTTCCGTAATGAAGAGATGGGGCGTCATCACAATCCGGAATTCACCATGCTGGAGTGGTATCGTCCATGCTATGACATGTATCGCCTGATCAATGAGGTGGACGATCTGCTGCAGCAGGTGCTGGAGTGCCAACCGGCGGAAAGTCTCTCCTATCAGCAGGCGTTTCAGCGCCATCTGGAAATTGACCCGCTCTCTGCCGATAAAGCACAGCTGCGTGAAGTCGCAGCGAAGCTGGATCTGAGCAATATCGCCGATACTGAAGAAGATCGCGATACCCTGCTGCAGCTGCTGTTCACCATGGGCGTGGAGCCGCACATCGGCAAAGATCGACCAACGTTCATTTATCATTTCCCGGCGACTCAGGCCTCTTTAGCGCAGATCAGCCCGGAAGATCATCGGGTCGCTGAGCGCTTTGAGGTCTATTACAAAGGTATTGAGCTGGCGAACGGTTTCCACGAGCTGACCGACGCCCATGAACAGCGCCTGCGGTTTGAGCAGGATAACCGCAAACGCGCCGCGCGCGGCCTTCCGCAGCAGCCCATCGATAACAACCTGCTGGCGGCGCTGGAGGCGGGTCTGCCGGACTGCTCCGGCGTGGCGCTGGGCGTTGACCGCGTGGTCATGCTGGCGCTGGGCGCTGAAAGCATCGGCGAAGTGATCGCCTTTACGGTAGACCGCGCCTGATCGCTTTTTCACCTCCCTCCGCCGCCGGGTGGGGGAGGTGAAAGACGACTCTGAACCTGACACCCTCGCCCCGGCTTTAGCCCGAATACCCACAATTTCCCTCCGTGATTTTGCTACTATCCGCGCTCTTTTTATGAGGCCAGGCGTCGCTCGTCGGGCGATGCCCACGTTTGGATAGATTTATGCATCAACAACTCAAGAAGATGAGCCTGATCGGGCTAATTCTGATGATCTTCACCTCGGTGTTTGGCTTTGCCAACAGCCCATCGGCGTTTTATCTGATGGGCTATAGCGCGATGCCGTTTTACCTTTTTTCCGCCCTCTTTTTCTTTATCCCGTTCGCGCTGATGATGGCGGAGATGGGCTCAGCTTATCGTCGCGAAGAGGGCGGGATCTATTCCTGGATGAACCACAGCGTCGGGCCGCGCTTTGCCTTCATTGGTACCTTTATGTGGTTTGCCTCGTACGTAGTGTGGATGGTGAGTACCGCCGCTAAGATCTGGGTCCCGCTCTCTACTTTTTTGTTTGGCGCGGACAAAACCCAGACCTGGGCGCTGGGTAGCCTGACGCCGACGCAGACGGTCGGTATTCTGGCAGCCTGCTGGATGGTCGTGGTGACCTTTATTGCCGTCAAAGGGATCAATAAAATCGCTAAAATTACCGCCGTCGGCGGTATCGCGGTGATGGGGCTTAACCTGGTGCTGCTGCTGGTGAGCGGGGCGATCCTTCTGCTTAACGGCGGTCATTTCGCCCAGCCGTTAAACTTCACCCTTTCGCCTAATCCCGGGTATCAGTCGGGCATGGCGATGCTGTCGTTTGTGGTATTTGCCATCTTTGCCTATGGCGGAATTGAGGCGGTCGGCGGCTTAGTGGATAAGACCGATAAGCCGGAAAAGAACTTTGCCAAAGGTATTATCATCGCGGCGATCGTTATCTCGATCGGTTACTCGCTGGCGATTGTGCTGTGGGGCGTGAGCGCCAACTGGCAGCAGGTGCTTGGCGCGCGTTCGACCAACCTCGGCAACATCACCTATGTGCTGATGACCAGTCTCGGGGCGACGCTGGGCCAGGCCCTGCACCTGACCCCTGCGGCGTCAGCCCTGACCGGGGTCTGGTTCGCCCGTATTACCGGCCTGTCGATGTTTCTCGCCTACACCGGCGCGTTCTTCACCCTCAGCTATTCTCCCCTGAAAGCGATTATCCAGGGCACGCCAAAAGCGCTCTGGCCGTCGGTGATGACCCGCCTTAACGTCAACGGAATGCCCGCCGCGGCGATGTGGCTGCAGTGTCTGCTGGTCGGGGTGTTTATCGTACTGGTATCGTTCGGTGGGGATAGCGCTTCCGCGTTTTATAACAAGCTGACGCTGATGGCCAATGTCTCTATGACCTTGCCTTATCTGTTCCTGACCATCGCCTTCCCGTTCTTCAAGGCGAAAACCCATCTTGACCGGCCGTTCGTGATCTTCAAAAACCGTCCGTCGACGCTGCTGGCGACCGGCGTGGTGCTGCTGGTGGTGACCTTCGCCAATATCTTCACCATTATCCAACCCGTCATCGACAGCGGGGACTGGAACAGCACCCTGTGGATGGTCGGTGGGCCGATCTTCTTCTCACTGCTGGCGCTGGGGATCTACGAAAGCTACCGTCGGCGCATGGCGTCCGGCGCGCTGGTGATGGAGAGTTAAAGAGCCTGCCCGGCGGTGCCGCCGGGCAGGGGATGGTTTACAGGCTACCAGCCGTACGGCGGCTGGTTTTTCCGGCCGAGGTCATGGTTTTACTGCTTTGCCTGCCGTCAATACTTTCCAGACGCATCTGGAACGGAGGGAACGGCATATCAATGCCATGCTCGCGGAAGCCCGCCAGGATCAGCTGATGCATCTCATGGCGCAGCGGCATGCGGTGCCCCATCTCCGCGGCAAAAATACGTAGCTCGAAAATCTGGATCCCCTGCTGCAGGTCGACGAGAAACGCCTCCGGCGCCGGGGTATCGATGACCAGCGAGCAGCGATGCGCCGCGGCGATGAGAATTTTCGTCACCTCTTCGGTATCGGCGTCCACAGGCGCCGGCACCGTCAGCACCACGCGGGTAACCGAGTCCGACAGCGACCAGTTGATAAACTGTTCGGTAATGAACGCCTTGTTCGGCACGATAATCTCTTTCCGGTCCCAGTCGCTGATGGTGGTCGCACGGGTATTAATGCGGGTGACGCTGCCCGTCAGGTCGCGAATGGTGACCGTATCGCCGATGCGGATCGGCTTCTCAAACAGGATAATCAGGCCGGAGATAAAGTTGGCGAAGATCTCCTGCAGGCCAAACCCGAGACCCACACCCAGCGCGGCGACCAGCCACTGCAGCTTCGACCACTCGATACCGATCATCGAGAAGCCCACCAGCCCGCCGACCAGCATCAGCAGATATTTAGTGATGGTGGTGATGGCGTAGCCGGTGCCGGGCGTTAAATCGAGATGCTGGAGGATCGCCAGTTCCAGCAGCGCGGGCAGGTTGCGTACCAGCTGAGTGGTGATGATCAGCACCAGAATGGCAATCAACACCGCGCCAAGCGTAATAGGCTCAAGGCTTTCCACCCCTTGTACCGTCGAGGTCACGTCCCACAGCGAGATATTCTCAAGGAAGCCAAACGCCGAGTGAATTTCCGACCACAGCACGATGACCGATAGCAGCGCGATCAGCATCAGCAGGGAGCGGACAAGCCGCAGCGACTGGGTACTGATGGCATCGAGGTCGACCTCGCTGACCTCCGTCTCCACCGACCCTTCCGGGCTGCTGACGTGAACGGGCTCATCTTCGCCGCGGGCGCGCTGAGCGAGAATTTCCGCGCGACGATGGCGGGCCCGGTCGAAGGCCAGCCGGCGGCGCTGGATCAGCATCCAGCGGCGGATGATGTGATAGACCACCAGCAGCAGGAACCAGATGGCGACCGAGGTTTCCAGACGCGCAAGCAGCGCCTGGGCGGTGGCGAGGTAGCCGACGGCGGCCGCCAGCATGGCCACCAGCGGGGCGCCAAGCATCAGGTTCCACAGCAGGCGGTTCACCATATTGTCGCCATTCCCCTCTTTATCCAGATAGAGCGGAATACCGGCGTGCTTAAGGCTCAGGGTGACCACCGCCAGCGAGCCGCAGATCAGCAGGAAGCACAGGCGGCCCAGCGAAGCGGAGAATTCGCGGTCGTTAAGATTATCGAACATGATCAGCGCCATAATCAGCGGCACAATCAGCCCGATGCTCATCAGGTAGTAGCGCATCGCCTTCGCCACGCGGCTACGCGGCCAGCCGAAGTGGGCGATAAACAGCCCGTTTGGCCGGGCGAAGGTGGCGCAGATCATCACCACCCACAGCAGAGGCACCGTCGCGGTGACTCCATCGCCAATCGCCACCGCCAGCGGGAACGGCCAGGCGGACTGCAGACCATAGCCGAGCGTCATCCACAGCACCGGCAGCGGCGAGGCCACCAGTATCGACCAGAAGACCGTGCGCAGCGTCAGCCAGAAGTGATCCTGGGTGACTTTCCCCACCCGGGCGCTGGAGCGCTCGAGAAAGCGGGTGAAATGGCGCCGCGAGCTGATGCTAAAGCCAACCAGCAGCAGGGCGGCAAACAGCGGCAGCAGGGTCTCTTTGCTGGTAAGCATCATCGCGCTGGCTTTGCCCAGTTCGCTGATGGTATCCAGGGAGATCAGGCGCCGCAGATCCTGGACGATCTCCAGCGGCCATGAGAAGCCGATGGGGCTGACGTCCGAAGTCCAGAACAGATAGCGGTGGGTGGCTTCGTTGATCTCTTTCAGCGCGTCTTCCAGCTGGCCGTTGGCGACCTTCAGCTTGGTGAGCTCCAGCATCAGGGTGTCGCCGCCGCGCAGCAGCGAGTTCAGCAGCTCGTTCTGCGTGCGCAGCTGCGCCTGCAGGATCTTGTTCTGCTCGCTGGTCAGCGGTTCGCCGTCGGCCTGGCGGATCTGCCGCAGCTGCGGCTGCTTACTCAGCAAATCTTCAAAGCGCAGACGCTGCACGCGCAGCTGCGCCATTTCCGTATCCAGCTGCTGCGGGCGAGGGCGCTCCGGCAGCCGCGCCACCTGGGCGCGCAGGGCTTCGCCCAGCAGATTGGAGGAGCCCAGCCACTGCGACTGCTCGCGCAGGGTGTTTAACGCCTGGCGCACCTGCAGCGTTTGATTCGTCGCCTGTCGCTGCTGGGATGCCACCAGATCCATGCGCTGCGCCTGCTGGTTCAGCGCCTGGGAGAGCTCACGGTTGACCTTAAACTGGGCGGTGATGTCCGGCGGCAGGTTTTCACTGTTCTCCGCCAGCAGTTCGGTACTCTCCAGCGCCTTTTCCGCCTCCCGCTGGCGCTGGCTGTTTTGCAGATTGCGCAGCGCCTGCAGATAGGCATCCAGCTGCTCGCTCTGCTTTTGCGCCAGCTCGGAACGGGCGCGCGACAGCTCCTGGCGGTTGTTGGCGGAGAGCTGGGCGAGGTCGAGTTCATCCACCAGCGCCTTCAGACGCGCTGATTCCGCCTGCAGAGCAAGATTTTGCGCCTGGGCGAGAGCATTGTTGCCGGTTTGCGTGCCGATGCGGCGCTCGACCTCATTGAGCTGACGACGGGCATCGGTTTGCTGCTGCGGCAGCTGGTTCAGGGAGTCGGCGATTTCACGCGCGCGATCCTGCTCCTGCTGCGCCTGGCGGCTCGATTCCAGCAGCTGACTGCTGACCTGCAGGATCTCCTGGTTCAGCGCATCGGCGGTCAGGCCGGTTGGCACCTGGCGCGGCTCTTCGCTCAGATTATTGAGCTGGGCACGCAGGCTTTGAAACAGTTTGGGGAAATTGTCGATAACGTCCTGATACTGACGGGCGCGCTCGAGGGATGATTTTCGCTCCTCAAGCGCGTTCAGCGCGGACTGCAGAACTTCAACGGTTTCAGGCTGGGCGGGCTTTGCCGCCTTCGCCTGTTCCAGTTCCTGGGTTATCTGTTTAGCATCCGGGGCTGTCGCAGCGTACGCCCCGAAACTGAGGCTCAAGGCCAACAGGAAAGTGTATATCAGGCGCACGGCATAACCCTTTTGCTGAAGAATTAACCTTGGTCTTGTTTATCGTCAACCAGCGGGCTGGCGCGGTGTTCGGCGCGGATCTCTTCTTCCGGTAACGGCGCGGGTTCAGCGGCGGCGGTCGCTTCCACTGCTGTCGCCAGCGGTTGGCCGATCTTGGTCACGGACAGGCTTTGCAGCGTGTCGACCAGCTTCACCTGGCCCGGGGCAAACAGGTTGATCACGGTGGAACCCAGTTTGAAGCGGCCCATCTCCTGGCCTTTCAGCAAGGCGATGGAGCCTTCGTTGTCGCCAGCGGGCCAGGTCCAGCGTTTAATAATGCCTTCGCGCGGCGGGGTCACGGTGCCGGACCACACGGTCTCGATGCTGCCGACGATAGTTGCGCCCACCAGAATTTGCGCCATCGGGCCAAACTCAGTATCAAACAGGCAGATGACGCGCTCGTTACGGGCGAACAGGTTCGGCACGTTCTGCGCCGTCAAGTGGTTAACAGAGAACAGGTCGCCAGGAACGTAGATCATTTCGCGCAAGATGCCGTTGCACGGCATGTGTACGCGGTGATAGTCGCGCGGCGACAGGTAGGTGGTGGCGAAGCTGCCGTTACGGAACAGGTCGGCCATCTGATAGTTGCCGGCCAGCAGGGCTTCCAGACTGTAGTCATGACCTTTAGCCTGCAGGATTTTATCGTTCTCAATGGCGCCAAGCTGGCTGATCACGCCATCGGCCGGCATCACCAGCACGTTTGGATCGGTATTCAGCGGGCGAACGTCGTCGCGCAGCGGGCGCACGAAGAAATCGTTGAAGGTGCGATAAGCCGCGGTATCCGGCTTCTGCGCCTCTTTCATATCGACCTTGTAGTATTTCACGAACAGATCGATGACCAGCTTCGTCAGCCAACCTGCGCGTTTGCTCGCACCCCAGCCTGCGAGGCGGGTGAGCCACAGTTTAGGCAGAATGTATTGCAGTGAAAGTTTAAGATCGTTTAACAAAGTAGCCTCCAGGCCATGATATGTCGTTCCTGACCCCGCCTGCGGGCGGGGACCTGAAAAAAGGGGACGATTCTATACGTAAAACTCGCCAAATGGCATCCGCGTAAGCTGCGTCATAACCGCTGCCCGGCAGCGCCTGATGTGATGCTCAGCTTAATGATCAGTCATCGGACGAGGAAAAGTTTTTACGCGTTTTTACCTGTACCTGCGCCATGCTTTCCAGGATGCGGTGGTAGTTCTCAAAACGGCTTTCGGCGATCTTGCCGTTCTCTACCGCTTCGCGAAGCGCACAGCCAGGATCGGTATCGTGTTTACAGTCGCGATATTTGCAACGGCCTAAATAATCATGGAATTCGACAAAGCCGTTGGTGATTTGTTCCGCTTCCAGATGCCACAGGCCGAACTCACGTACCCCCGGTGAATCAATCACATCGCCGCCGTGCGGGAAGTGGTAGAGGCGTGCCGCGGTGGTGGTGTGTTGACCTAAGCCGGAAACGTCCGAGACATCATTGGTGAGGATCTGATCCTCGTTCAACCCGAGCAGGGCGTTCAGCAGGCTCGATTTACCGACCCCGGACTGCCCGGCGAAGATACTGATGCGGTCGGTCAGGGCCGCTTCCAGCGGCTTAAGGCCGTCCTGAGTCCGACTGGAAACCAGCAGCACGCGGTAACCGATGTTGCGGTAGATATCCATTTGCTCATTGACGAAGCGCAGACCATCATCATCCAGCAGATCGATTTTATTCAGCACAATGAGCGGCTCGATATCCTGCGCTTCGCAGGCCACCAGATAGCGATCGATAATATTCAGCGACAGCTCAGGCAGGATCGCGGAAACCACCACGATCTGGTCGATATTGGCGGCGATAGGCTTCACGCCGTCGTAAAAATCCGGACGCGTCAGGACGGAGGCGCGATCGTGCACCGCCTCGACGATCCCTTTGACGCTTACGCCGTCGGCGGCGTCTTTACCCGGCCGCCAGACCACGCGGTCGCCGGTGACCAGCGAGCGGATCGTCCGGCGGATATTGCAGCGATGCACGCTGCCGTCAGCGGATTCGACGTCGGCATGCATACCAAAGCGACTGATGACAATGCCTTCCGACGTTTCGCCAAACAGGTTGTCATCGTAGTCGGCCTTCTCCGCAGTGGTTTTCAGACGGCGCTGGTGGTTGGCTTTGACGCGGCGCTGCTGGCCTTTGGAGAGTTTATTTTTACTCAATCGAACTGGCTCCTGGTCGCCCTGATGGGGCAAAACCTCTATGATACACGCTATTTTAGATGAATATAGTCACGCGAGAAGGGTGGAAAATAGCATGAGTGCAAATGAAAACAACCTCATTTGGATCGATCTTGAGATGACAGGGCTGGATCCGGAGCGCGATCGCATTATCGAAATCGCCACCCTGGTGACCGATGCCAACCTGAACATTCTGGCTGAGGGCCCGACCATCGCGGTGCATCAGTCGGACGCTCAGCTGGCATTAATGGACGAGTGGAATGTGCGGACGCATACCGGCAGCGGTCTGGTGGATCGCGTAAAGGCCAGCACCGTCAGCGAGCACGATGCCGAACTGGCGACCATTGAGTTTCTTAAGCAGTGGGTGCCGGCGGGCAAGTCGCCGATCTGCGGCAACAGTATCGGCCAGGATCGTCGCTTCCTGTTTAAGTACATGCCGCAACTGGAAGCCTATTTCCACTATCGCTATCTGGACGTTAGCACGCTGAAAGAGCTGGCGCGCCGCTGGAAGCCGGAAATTCTCGACGGTTTTAAAAAGCAGGGCACTCATCAGGCGATGGACGATATCCGCGAGTCGGTCGCCGAGCTGGCTTACTACCGCGAACACTTCATTAAGCTGTAAACCGCGACCGGGCCCTGTGCGCGGCCCGGTACACTTTTCTGCGTTATTTAAACCACTTCTGCTGCATCTGCTGGAAGTCAGGTGTCGCCATGACCGCGGCCAGGGCATCGTTGATGGCGTTCAGCAGCTCCGGATCGTCTTTGCGCACCGCAATCGCATACTGCTTACCGTAATAAGCCGGGTCGGTGGCCCGTTCATCCATGATGGCGTAGTCAGGGTTCTCCTGCTGCCAGGCGTCGAGGGTGGCGAAGTCGCCCATGACGCCGGTTATTTGCCCGGCTTTCAGCGCGGCCAGGGCGCTGGCGACATCGTCGTAAGGGACAGCCTGTACGGCTTTCTGTTTATCACGCAGGTAGCGCTGATGCAGCGTGCCTTTCACCACGCCGACTTTTTTAGCTTTCAGATCGGCAAAGGTATGGGCGACATCTTTGTTGACGATCACTACCCCGGAGAGCGCCTGGCGATAGGGTCGGCTGAAGGCGACCTGCTTCTCACGCATCGGGATCACTTCCATGCCGGCAATCACCGCGTCAAATTTCTTAAAGCGTAAAGCCGGGATCAGGGTATCGAAACGCTGCGCCGTGAACTGGCACTGCGCCTGCATCTGCTGGCACAGGGCGTGCGCGAGATCGATATCGAAGCCAACGGGCTGATTTTTGCCGTTGGCGGTGACAAACGGTGGATTGGCCGTGGTGGTGCCAAAATGGAGCGTCTCGGCTGACGCGGTTCCGATGGCCAGCGTGCTCAGCAGCAGGACGGTGAGGACTTTTCTCATGCTAATTCCCTGTTTGGCGTCGGGGTGGCCTCGTTATACGTCGCGCCACCGCTGTATGATGTGAGCGATTTTGCGTCATTCAGCCGGGCGGAAAAAGCGATTTTGCCCATTATGACGCTTATTTATACAATTCAGCGGCGTAGATGGCGAGAAAATGTCCATTTAAACTAAAAACGCAAAAAAGTGATCGTCAGGGGGTTGCAGGGGCATCGAATTCTCGTATAATGCGCCTCCCGTAACGACGCAGAAATGCAAATTACGACGCCATCGAAATATGGCAAAAAATGCAGTAACGCGGGAATAGCTCAGTTGGTAGAGCACGACCTTGCCAAGGTCGGGGTCGCGAGTTCGAGTCTCGTTTCCCGCTCCAAAATTTGAAAGCACCATCCTGATCAAAGGATTTCATCTCGCAGATGCGGGGCGAAAGCCGAAGATTAAGCGGGAATAGCTCAGTTGGTAGAGCACGACCTTGCCAAGGTCGGGGTCGCGAGTTCGAGTCTCGTTTCCCGCTCCAAAATTTGAAAGCACCATCCTGATCAAAGGATTTCATCTCGCAGATGCGGGGCGAAAGCCGAAGATTAAGCGGGAATAGCTCAGTTGGTAGAGCACGACCTTGCCAAGGTCGGGGTCGCGAGTTCGAGTCTCGTTTCCCGCTCCAAATTTTCTTCCATCTCTTATTTATCCACAGTGCAATCCAGCGCCGGGGATGATTTTCGTTTGGTCCGCAGAAATACTGTGAACAGAGTTATCCACAGGTTGTCGTTCCGTCACTGGCGGCGCAAATGCTTCGCTTTGTAAATAGTATCTTTGTATGTGATTGAAATTTAACAAATAAATTTCATTTCAAAATGTTAATCCGATCACTTGACCTTGGTCTGCGCCTTGAAACGCAATGTGTTTTAGATTTTATTCACAGCCTGTGAATGAATCAGGCGTCGCGCGGCAAGCCTTTCTCTACCACTCTGACCAGACGTAATTTTTTCGGCAGCTGTACTTCAACGGCGTCGGCGTTCCGCTTTTTCAGTTGCTGGGCAATCGCCCACTCAATGTGTTCGTCGAGAAGCGGGTGCTCGCCCCGGCGGCTCTCCAGGGCGCGAAGATGGGCTTCATCCCAGGGCGCATTGCCCAACGCGACGGCGATATTACGCAGCCAGCGCAGGTGGCCAATGCGACGAATCGCCGACCCTTCGGTCACCTTCAGAAACCACGCTTCGCTCCAGGCGAACAGCTCCACCAGCGGCGGGGCATGCAGCGCTTTGCGTGGGCTGAAATCCTCTTCATCGGTGAGCTGTGAGAAACGGTTCCACGGGCAGATCAGCTGACAATCATCACAACCGTAAATACGGTTGCCGATAAGTGGACGGAACTCCTCGGGGATTGCACCTTCCAGTTCAATGGTGAGATAGGAGATGCAGCGCCGGGCGTCGACGGTATAGGGCTCAACGATGGCCCCGGTGGGACAGATGGTCATGCAGGCGACGCAGCGCCCACACTCCTCCGCGACCGGGCTGTCGACCGGCAGGGGCAGATCAATCAGCAGTTCGCCGAGGAAAAAGAACGATCCGGCGTCGCGGCTTAAGATAAGTGAGTGCTTACCTGTCCAGCCTAGGCCCGCTTTTTCTGCGATTGGCCGTTCCAGGATAGGCGCGGAATCGACAAAAGGTCTAAAATTGAGCGAAGCACACTGTTCCTGAATCTTCTCCCCCAGCTTTTTCAGGCGATTACGTAGCAGCTTATGATAATCACGCCCGAGGGCATAACGGCTGACGTAACCCAGCGTGGGATCTTTCAGGGTGCGGGCAAAGGCGGCGTTAGCGGGCAGATAGTTCATCCGCACGCTGATGACGCGTAACGTACCGGGTAGCAGTTCGTGGGGACGGGCGCGCATCATACCGTGACGGGCCATCCATTCCATTTCGCCGTGGTATTGTTTATCCAGCCATGCCTGCAGTTTGGGTTCACTGGCGCTGAGGTCGGTATCGGCGATCCCCACCTGCTGGAACCCAAGCTCTGTGCCCCATTGTTTGATTTGTTGCGCTAACTGAACGAGATCGAGGGGCTGTGACATGATGGACCATACAATGACGAAAAACCCTGACAGTATACCATACAACATTTGGCCTGCGGAGGCGCTGCGCCTGGCCGAACGAGAGGCGGCGGACAGCCTGGGGCTGACGCTGTTCGAACTCATGCAGCGCGCGGGCGAGGCGGCGTTCCAGCTGGCCAGCTGTGCTTATCCTGCCAGCGCGCACTGGCTGATCCTCTGCGGACATGGCAACAACGGCGGCGACGGATATGTCGTTGCGCGTCTGGCACAGGCCGCGGGGCGGCGGGTGACGCTGCTGGCGGTGGAGAGTGACAGCCCGCTGCCGGAAGAGGCGCAGGCGGCGCGGGAGGCGTGGCTTAACGCCGGCGGCGTGATCCATGCGGCGACCATCCCATGGCCCGACGATATCTCACTGATTATTGATGGCCTGCTCGGCACCGGTCTGCGCAGTGCGCCGCGCGATCCCGTCGCGGCGCTCATCCACCAGGCGAACCACCACCCGGCGCCGGTGGTGGCGCTGGATATCCCTTCCGGCCTGAATGCGCAGACGGGCGCGACGCCAGGTGCAGTGGTACAGGCCGACCATACGCTGACCTTTATCGCCCTCAAGCCGGGGCTGCTGACCGGCAAGGCGCGGGATGTCGTCGGGCAACTCCACCATCATGCGCTGGGGCTCGAACGCTGGCTCGCCGGACAAAGCACTCCTCTGACGCGGTTTTGCGCCGCCCACCTCGCCGACTGGCTGCCGCCGCGGCGGGCCACCTCCCATAAAGGCGATCACGGTAAACTGGTGATTGTCGGCGGCGATCGCGGCACGGCAGGCGCTATCCGTATGTGCGGTGAAGCGGCCCTACGCAGCGGCGCGGGACTGGTGCGAGTACTTACTCACCCGGAGAACGTGGCGCCCATTGTCACCGTGCGGCCGGAATTAATGGTAGATGAGCTGACGCCGCAGACTCTGAAAGCCGCGCTGGAGTGGGCGGACGTGGTGGCGATTGGCCCGGGCCTGGGGCAGCGCGAATGGGGGCGCAGCGCCCTGTGCACGGTGGAAAGTTTTAACAAACCGATGGTCTGGGACGCCGACGCGCTGAACCTGCTGGCATTCAATCCAGATAAACGTCACAATCGCGTGCTAACGCCGCACCCCGGCGAAGCGGCCCGTCTGCTGAACGTCAGCGTGGCAGAAATTGAAAGCGATCGCTTACTTTCTGCGCAGCGTCTGGTAAAACGGTATGGCGGCGTGGTTGTGCTGAAAGGCGCGGGCACGGTGGTGGCCAGTGAAAGCGGGGCGATGGGCATTATCGATGCCGGCAATGCCGGGATGGCCAGCGGCGGGATGGGCGATGTGCTCACCGGCATCATCGCCGCGTTGTTAGGACAGCACCTGACGCCGTATGATGCTGCCTGTGCCGGGTGCGTCGCTCATGGCGATGCCGCCGACCGACTGGCCGCCCGCGAGGGCACCCGCGGCATGCTGGCGACCGATCTCTTTTCCACGCTCAGGCGTGTTGTTAACCCGGATGTGATTGACGTAGACCATGATTAACCGAGTGATTCCTTTACCCGATGAGCAGGCCACGCTGGCCCTTGGCGACCGCATCGCGCAGGCCTGTACCGGCGCCACCGTGATTTATCTGTATGGTGATTTAGGCGCGGGGAAAACGACCTTCAGCCGCGGCTTTTTGCAGGCGCTCGGTCACCGCGGCAATGTCAAAAGCCCAACTTATACCCTGGTGGAGCCCTATACCCTCGAGAACCTGATGGTGTATCACTTCGATCTCTACCGTCTGGCGGATCCTGAGGAACTCGAATTTATGGGGATCCGTGATTATTTTGCCGACGATGCCATCTGCCTGGTGGAATGGCCGCAGCAAGGCGCAGGTGTCCTGCCTGACCCGGATGTTGAAATTTACCTTGATTACCAGGCACAAGGGCGTGAGGCGCGTATTACCGCGCTCTCCTCACGGGGTGAATCTTTACTGGCGCGTTTAGCCTTTTAGCCTGAAGGATAACGGGATGAAGTATCGCATAACCACCTGGCTTGCCGCTGCGCTGATGCTGTCGAGTCTTCACGCCATTGCGGCGAGTTTATCCGATATCCAGGTCTCTAACGGAGACCAGCAGGCCCGTATTACCCTAAGCTTTGTCGGTGAGCCGGAGTACTCCTTTACCCCACAGGGTAAACGTCTGGTGGCGCTGGATATCAAGCAGACCGGCGTATTGCAGGGACTACCGCTGCAGTTTAGCGGCAGCAACCTGGTGAAGAGTATTCGCGCCGGCACGCCGCAGGATACGCAGACGCTGCGTCTGCTGGTGGATCTGACGGAAGATGGCAAAACCCGGGCGGTGAAGCAACAGAACGGGGCGAATTACACGGTGGTCTTTACCATCAACGCCGACGCGCCGCCGCCGCCTCCGCCGCCCGTGGTGGTGAAACGGGCCGACCCGCCGCCGGTGATGCCTTCCCGGACGACGACGTCAGGGCGTAACCCGTTCAGCTCGTCGGGTCATGAACGGCAGACGGTGATGACCTCCTCTCAGCCGGCGATGACCAACAATCAGACCGTGACTCGCCCGGCGGCCCGCACGGTGTCGGCGGATGATAAAGTCATTATCGCCATTGATGCCGGGCACGGCGGCCAGGATCCTGGCGCGATTGGCCCGAACGGCACCAAAGAGAAAAACGTGACTATCGCTATCGCGCGCAAGCTGCGGGCGTTACTGAACGCCGATCCGCAGTTTAAGCCGGTGCTGACCCGCGACGGGGATTACTTTATTTCGGTGATGGGCCGCTCTGACGTGGCGCGTAAGCAAAACGCCAATTTCCTCGTCTCTATCCATGCTGACGCCGCGCCAAACCGCGATGCCACCGGCGCCTCGGTGTGGGTGCTCTCGAACCGTCGCGCCAACAGCGAAATGGCCGGTTGGCTCGAGCAGCATGAGAAGCAGTCTGAACTGCTCGGCGGTGCGGGCGATGTGCTGGCAAACAGCCAGGCCGACCCCTACCTGAGCCAGGCGGTGCTGGATCTGCAGTTTGGTCATTCCCAGCGCGTCGGCTACGATGTGGCGACCAACGTGCTGAGCCAGCTGCAGCGTATTGGCAACCTGCACAAACGCCGCCCGGAGCATGCTAGCCTTGGAGTGCTGCGCTCGCCGGACATCCCGTCGATCCTCGTGGAAACGGGCTTTATCAGTAACAACGGCGAAGAGCGGCTGCTGGGTAGCGATGATTACCAGGAGCAGATTGCGGAGGCGATTTATAACGGCTTACGCAACTACTTTATGCAGCATCCGCTGCAGTCGGCGCCTCGCGGCGAGGCGGCGCAGACCGCCAGCGCCGCGGCGCCGGGCGGGATGTTGATTAACTAAGGAGCAGGGGATGCCGATTCAGGTTCTGCCGCCGCAGCTCGCCAACCAGATTGCCGCCGGCGAGGTGGTGGAGCGGCCCGCGTCGGTGGTGAAAGAGCTGGTTGAGAACAGTCTTGATGCGGGCGCCACGCGGATTGACATTGATATCGAACGCGGCGGCGCGAAGCTTATTCGCATCCGCGATAACGGCAGCGGCATCAAAAAAGACGAGCTGGCGCTGGCCCTGGCTCGTCATGCGACCAGCAAGATCGCCTCGCTTGACGATCTGGAGGCCATTATTAGCCTCGGCTTTCGTGGCGAAGCGCTGGCCAGTATCAGTTCGGTGGCGCGCTTAACGCTGACTTCGCGCACGGCGGAGCAGCAGGAAGCCTGGCAGGCGTATGCTGAAGGCCGCGATCAGGCGGTGACGGTGAAGCCGGCGGCGCACCCGGTCGGTACCACTCTGGAAGTCCTCGATCTGTTCTATAACACCCCGGCGCGGCGCAAATTTATGCGCACCGAAAAGACCGAGTTCGGCCACATTGACGAGGTGGTGCGCCGCATTGCGCTGGCGCGCTTCGACGTCACTATCAACCTCAGCCATAACGGCAAGGTGATGCGCCAGTATCGGGCAGTCGCTCAGGATGGCCAGCGCGAGCGCCGGCTGGGGACAATTTGCGGCGCCGCTTTTCTCGAACATGCGCTGGCGATTGAGTGGCAGCATGGCGATCTGACCCTGCGCGGCTGGGTCGCCGATCCGCTGCATACCACCCAGGCGCTGGCGGAAATTCAGTATTGCTACGTTAACGGGCGGATGATGCGCGATCGGCTGATCAACCATGCTATCCGCCAGGCCTGTGAAGACAAGCTGGGGGCCGATCAGCAACCGGCATTTGTGCTGTATCTGGAGATCGATCCCCATCAGGTGGATGTAAACGTCCACCCGGCCAAGCATGAGGTGCGTTTTCATCAGTCGCGCCTGGTGCACGACTTTATCTACCAGGGCGTACTGAGCGTACTGCAGCAGCAGCTTGACGCGCCGCTGGCGGAAAAAGACGACCCGCCGGCGCCGCGCCAGATGCCGGAGAACCGCATCGCCGCGGGAGGCAACCAGTTTGCGCGGCCAGCGGAAGCGCGGGAACCTGCGGCCCGCTTCAGCATCACGCCATCGCGTGAGCCTGCGGCCTCCAGCGGCAAACCGGGCGGCGCGAGCTGGCCGCATGCGCAGCCGGGTTACCAGAAGCAGCAGGGAGCGCTTTATCGTCAACTGCTCGACACGCCAACGGCGCCAAAGCCAGCGTTGCAGCCTCCGGCGGCGGCAGAGTTGGCTGGTCACAGTCAGAGCTTTGGCAGAGTGCTGACGATTGTTGGCGGCGACTGCGCGCTGCTGGAGCGCGAGGGCGGTCTGGCGCTGCTGTCGTTGACCGTTGCCGAGCGCTGGCTGCGCCAGGCGCAGTTGACCCCGGGAGCGGAGGCGGTATGTGCTCAGCCGCTGCTGATCCCGCTGCGGTTAAAAGTTACGGAAGGGGAAAAGCAGGCGCTGGCCGCCGCTCAGCCGGCGCTGGCGCAGCTAGGGATCGATGTGCATACCGATGCCCTGCACGTGACGGTGCGCGCGGTCCCTTTACCCTTAAGACAACAAAATTTACAAATCTTGATTCCTGAACTGATAGGCTACCTGGCGCAGCAAAACGCATTCGACGTCGGCAATATCGCCCAATGGATGGCGCGTAATCTGACGAGCGAACAGACGTCATGGAATATGGCGCAGGCGATTGCGCTGCTGGCGGACGTTGAGCGTCTTTGCCCGCAGCTGGTGAGAACGCCGCCGGGTGGCCTGTTACAACCTGTAGATCTCCATTCGGCGATGAATGCCCTGAAAGATGAATGATGTAACCGAGGCGAGCCTGCCCAAGGCAATTTTTTTAATGGGCCCGACGGCCTCCGGCAAAACCGCGCTGGCGATAGCCTTACGTAAAGTTTTGCCAGTAGAGTTGATTAGCGTTGATTCCGCCCTCATTTATCGGGGAATGGATATTGGCACCGCCAAACCGGATGCTGCGGAGCTTAGCGCTGCGCCGCATCGGCTGCTGGATATTTTGGATCCTGCGGAGGCCTATTCCGCGGCGGATTTTCGCCGCGATGCGCTGGCGGCGATGGCGGATATTGTCGCCGCCGGGCGAATTCCGCTGTTAGTCGGCGGAACGATGTTGTATTTCAAAGCGTTGCTGGAAGGATTGTCGCCCTTACCGTCGGCTGACCCAGAGGTCAGAGCGCGGATTGAGCAGCAGGCCGCAGAGCAGGGGTGGAATGCGTTACATCAGCAATTACAGGAGATCGATCCCGTGGCTGCTGCGCGTATTCATCCAAATGATCCGCAAAGGCTTTCCCGGGCACTGGAAGTTTTTTTCATTTCGGGTAAAACTTTAACGGAACTGACGCAAACGTCAGGAGACGCTCTGCCATATCAGGTGCATCAGTTCGCCATCGCCCCGGCGAGCCGTGAACTGCTCCATCAACGCATAGAACAGCGTTTTCATCAGATGTTAGCTTCAGGTTTTGAAGCAGAAGTACGGGCGCTTTTTGCCCGCGGAGATTTGCATACGGACATGCCTTCCATCCGTTGTGTCGGATACCGCCAGATGTGGTCATATCTCAATGGCGAGATCCCGTATGATGAGATGGTTTATCGAGGTGTTTGCGCCACGAGACAGTTAGCCAAACGTCAGGTCACCTGGCTGCGCGGTTGGGAAGGTGTGCACTGGTTAGACAGTGAACAACCTGAACAAGCGCTCAACAAAGTATTACAGGTTGTTGGTGCGAGCCAGAACTGAACGTGTACAATTAAACGGTATCGTGCGTAATTTTTTTTGAGAATCGTAAGGTTCTGAGTACAAAACAAGCATACATATAAGGAAAAGAGAGAATGGCTAAGGGGCAATCTTTACAAGATCCGTTCCTGAACGCTTTGCGTCGGGAACGCGTTCCGGTTTCTATTTATTTGGTGAATGGTATCAAGCTGCAAGGGCAAATTGAGTCTTTCGATCAGTTCGTGATCCTGTTGAAGAACACGGTCAGCCAGATGGTCTATAAGCACGCAATTTCTACTGTTGTCCCGTCTCGCCCGGTGTCTCACCACAGCAACAATGCTGGCGGCGGTTCCAGTAACTATCACCACGGTGGTAGCGCGCAGGGTTCTTCTGCGCCGCAACAAGACAGCGACGACGCCGAATAAGGCCAGTGCTGTTTTTCCACGCCGGGGAGCCAGGTTTTCTGCGTTCCCCGCTGGTATTTTATAAGGGGTTTACGCTTGTTTGACCGTTATGACGCCGGTGAGCAGGCGGTACTGGTACACATCTATTTTTCGCAAGACAAAGATATGGAAGATCTCCAGGAGTTTGAAACTCTGGCCTCTTCCGCCGGTGTCGAAGCAATGCAGGTGATTACCGGTAGCCGTAAAGCACCGCACCCGAAGTATTTTGTTGGTGAAGGTAAGGCAGTCGAAATTGCGGAAGCCGTTAAAGCGACCGGCGCTTCGGTCGTGCTCTTCGATCATGCCCTGAGTCCGGCGCAAGAACGTAACCTGGAACGCCTGTGCGAATGCCGGGTTATCGATCGCACCGGTCTTATTTTAGATATTTTCGCCCAGCGCGCGCGCACCCATGAAGGGAAATTGCAGGTCGAGCTGGCGCAGCTGCGCCATATGGCGACTCGCCTTGTCCGCGGTTGGACCCACCTTGAAAGACAGAAGGGCGGGATTGGTTTGCGTGGCCCGGGTGAAACCCAGCTCGAAACCGACCGCCGTTTATTGCGTAACCGTATCATGCAGATCCTGTCGCGGCTGGAAAAAGTCGAGAAACAGCGCGAGCAGGGGCGGCGGTCGCGTGCGAAAGCCGATATTCCTACCGTGTCGCTGGTGGGCTATACCAACGCCGGAAAATCAACGCTCTTTAACCAGATCACTGCCGCCGAGGTCTATGCCGCGAACCAGCTGTTCGCCACCCTGGACCCGACGCTGCGCCGCATTGACGTCCCTGACGTCGGCGAAACGGTGCTAGCCGATACCGTCGGCTTTATTCGCCACCTGCCGCACGATCTGGTAGCCGCGTTTAAAGCGACGTTGCAGGAGACGCGTCAGGCGACGCTGCTGCTGCATGTGATTGACGCGGCGGATGTCCGCGTGCAGGAAAACATTGATGCGGTAAATACGGTTCTCGCTGAAATTGAGGCCGATGAGATCCCGGCGCTGCTGGTGATGAACAAAATCGACATGCTTGACGATTTTGAACCGCGCATCGATCGCGACGATGAAAATAAACCGATTCGGGTCTGGCTTTCAGCCCAGACCGGGGTTGGCGTACCACTGCTTTTTCAGGCATTAACGGAGCGTCTTTCCGGTGAAGTGGCCCAGCATACGCTGCGCTTACCGCCGAAAGAAGGGCGACTGAGAAGCCGTTTCTATCAGCTTCAGGCGATAGAAAAAGAGTGGATGGAGGATGACGGCAGCGTGAGTCTGCAGGTGCGCATGCCGATCGTTGACTGGCGGCGCCTCTGTAAGCAAGAGCCAACGCTTGTTGACTATGTGGTTTAACCTTGCAGCTTGCCTGAAGATATTGACCCCTGTGGGGATATCAAAAACAAATATGGAGCATATACATGGCGTGGAATCAGCCCGGTAATAACGGACAGGACCGCGACCCGTGGGGGAGCAGCAAACCTGGCGGCAACTCTGAGGGAAATGGCAATAAAGGCGGTCGCGAGCAGGGGCCGCCGGATCTGGATGATATCTTCCGCAAGTTAAGTAAAAAACTTGGCGGGCTCGGCGGCGGCAAGGGCGGACTGGGCGGCGGCAATAGCGCGCAGGGGCCTCGCGGACCGATGGGCGGGCGTATTGTCGGCATCGTTGCCGCGGCGGCAGTGATTATCTGGGCGGCCAGCGGTTTCTATACCATTAAAGAGGCCGAGCGCGGCGTGGTCACCCGTTTTGGTAAGTTCAGCCATCTGGTTGAGCCTGGCCTGAACTGGAAACCGACCTTTATCGATAACGTTCAGGCGGTGAACGTGGAGTCGGTGCGCGAACTTGCGGCTTCCGGCGTCATGCTGACCTCTGACGAAAACGTGGTGCGCGTTGAGATGAACGTGCAGTACCGCGTCACCGATCCGGAGCGCTATCTGTTTAGCGTGACCAGCGCGGATGACAGTCTGCGTCAGGCCACCGACAGCGCGCTGCGCGGCGTGATCGGCAAATACACCATGGATCGCATTCTGACCGAAGGTCGTACCGTGATCCGTAGCGATACCCAGCGTGAGCTGGAAGAGACGATTCGCCCGTACAACATGGGTATCACTCTGCTGGACGTCAACTTCCAGACGGCGCGTCCGCCGGAAGAGGTGAAGGCCGCGTTTGACGATGCCATTGCCGCGCGTGAGAACGAGCAGCAGTACATTCGTGAAGCGGAAGCGTATACCAACGAAGTCCAGCCGCGGGCGAATGGTCAGGCGCAGCGTATCCTCGAAGAGGCACGCGCCTATAAGACCCAGACCGTTCTGGAAGCCCAGGGTGAAGTGGCTCGCTTTGCGAAGATCCTGCCGGAATACAAAGCCGCGCCGGAAATTACCCGCGAGCGTCTGTATATCGAAACCATGGAAAAAGTGCTGAGCCACACCCGTAAAGTGCTGGTCAATGACAGCAAAAACGGCAATCTGATGGTTCTGCCGCTGGATCAGATGCTGAAAGGCGCCGCTGCGCCGGCAGCAAAGAGCGATAGTAGTGACGCCAGCGATCTGCTGCGCCTGCCGCCAGCATCCAGCTCAAGCAGCGCCAGCACCTCATCAACCTCGAGCTCAACCGGGGGTAGCATTATGGACCAACGCCGCGCTAACGCGCAGCGTAACGACTACCAGCGTCAGGGGGAATAACGATGCGTAAATCTGTTATCGCGATCATTGTCATCGTGCTGGTAGTGCTCTACATGTCTGTCTTTGTCGTAAAGGAAGGCGAGCGCGGTATCACGCTGCGTTTCGGTAAAGTTCTGCGCGACGACGAAAACAAGCCGCTGGTGTATGCGCCAGGCCTGCACTTCAAGATCCCGTTTATCGAATCGGTGAAGATGCTGGATGCGCGTATTCAGACCATGGACAACCAGGCTGACCGTTTCGTTACTAAAGAGAAGAAAGACCTGATCGTCGACTCCTATATCAAGTGGCGCATCAGCGACTTCAGCCGTTACTACCTGGCAACCGGCGGCGGCGACGTCTCCCAGGCCGAGGTGCTGCTGAAGCGTAAATTCTCTGACCGTCTGCGTTCTGAAATTGGTCGTCTGGATGTGAAAGATATCGTCACCGACTCCCGTGGTCGCCTGACCCTGGAAGTGCGCGATGCGCTGAACTCGGGTTCGGCCGGTACGGAAGATGAGGTTAGCACCCCGGCGGCTGACGACGCGATTGCTAAAGCGGCAGAGCGTGTGGAAGCTGAAACCAACGGTAAAGTGCAGGTGATCAACCCGAACAGTATGGCGGCGCTGGGTATCGAAGTTGTCGACGTACGTATCAAACAGATCAACCTGCCGGCAGAAGTGTCGGAAGCGATTTATAACCGTATGCGCGCGGAGCGTGAAGCGGTTGCTCGTCGCCACCGTTCACAGGGTCAGGAAGAGGCGGAAAAACTGCGCGCGACTGCGGACTATGAAGTCACCAAGACGCTGGCGGAAGCCGAGCGCCAGGGCCGTATCCTGCGTGGTGAAGGTGATGCGGAATCAGCGAAACTGTTTGCCGACGCGTTCAGCCAGGATCCAGGCTTCTACTCCTTTATCCGTAGCCTGCGTGCCTATGAGAAGAGCTTCCAGAGCAATCAGGATGTGATGGTCCTGAGTCCGGACAGCGATTTCTTCCGCTATATGCGTTCACCGGATTCGGCGCGTAAATAAGCCGGAGAAGGTGTAAACCTGAAGTAATAATGCGAAAAGGCGCCTGAAACAGGCGCCTTTTTTCATGCTGCGAGGGCGGGAATTAGTTGCCGAGTAGCTTGTTCAGCAGGCCGCCGATCACCGGCAGGCTTGCCAGCGTACTTTCGATGGTGCCGCCGATAGAAGAGCCGATGCTTTCGCCTAAGGTTTTGCCCAGGTCCGGCGCCAGGTCGGCCAGATTGAGGGTGCCAAGCAGTGGCAGGTTAATGCTCAGGGCATCAGTGCCCATCGTCCATGCGGCTGCGCCGACCTTGCTGCCTAAGGCCGCCAGACCATCCTGTAACCAGCCTGCGCCGCTCACATTTTCGATTTCAAATGCGGTTAATTCTCTCATCATAATCTTCCTGATTAAGTAGACGTACCGGGTTGTAGTACGCGATGGCATAGTTACAATTTAAAAAATATCCAGCAATACAATTAGTTGTGAATTTTGTTTCACCTTTCCGGTTCATAATGAAGCTGAAATACGGGACAATGTGAAATGAGGGAATGAATTCACCATGCTGGCCGAGACGCCCGCGAGGGCGGCAATGATACTTTTCAATTAGGGTTGACGATGAACTCCACCATTTGGCTGGCGCTGGCGCTGGTTTTAGTACTTGAAGGGCTTGGCCCGCTGCTTTATCCGCGCGCCTGGCGCAAGATGGTCGCCAGCCTGAGCCAGCTACCGGATAATTTATTGCGTCGTTTTGGCGGCGGACTTGTGGTTGCCGGGATTGTGATCTACTACATGTTGAGGAAATCGATTGGCTGATCAAAAAGTGGTCGGATTTGCCTTATTTTGGATGCAAAAAGTGCTGTAACTCTGAAAAAGCGATGGTAGAATCCATTTTTAAGCAAACGGTGATTTTGAAAAATGGGTAACAACGTCGTCGTACTGGGCACCCAATGGGGTGACGAAGGTAAAGGGAAGATCGTCGATCTCCTGACTGAACGGGCTAAATATGTTGTGCGCTACCAGGGTGGTCACAACGCCGGCCATACTCTCGTAATCAACGGTGAAAAAACCGTTCTCCATCTTATTCCATCAGGCATTCTGCGTGAAAACGTCACCAGCATCATCGGTAACGGCGTCGTGCTGTCTCCGGCCGCGCTGATGAAAGAGATGAAGGGCCTGGAAGACCGTGGTATCCCGGTTCGCGAGCGTCTGCTGCTCTCTGAAGCCTGCCCGCTTATCCTTGACTATCACGTGGCGCTGGACGTGGCGCGTGAAAAAGCGCGTGGCGCGAAAGCGATCGGCACTACCGGTCGCGGCATTGGCCCGGCTTACGAAGATAAAGTCGCTCGTCGCGGTCTGCGCGTTGGCGATCTGTTCGATAAAGCAACCTTCGCCGATAAACTGAAAGAAGTGATGGAATATCACAACTTCCAGCTGGTGAACTTCTACAAAGCAGAAGCGGTTGACTACCAGAAAGTGCTGGACGATGTGATGGCGATTGCCGACATCCTGACCAGCATGGTGGTGGACGTATCCGACCTGCTGGATCAGGCGCGTCAGCGCGGCGACTTCGTGATGTTCGAAGGCGCGCAGGGTACGCTGCTGGATATCGACCACGGTACCTACCCGTACGTTACGTCCTCTAACACCACCGCAGGTGGCGTGGCGACCGGCTCCGGCCTGGGCCCGCGTTATGTGGATTACGTACTGGGCATCATTAAAGCTTACTCGACTCGCGTCGGTGCAGGTCCGTTCCCGACCGAGCTGTTTGATGAAACTGGCGAGTTCCTCTGCAAGCAGGGTAACGAATTCGGCGCCACCACCGGTCGTCGTCGTCGTACCGGCTGGCTGGACGCGGTCGCAGTCCGTCGCGCGGTGCAGATTAACTCCCTGTCCGGCTTCTGCCTGACTAAACTGGACGTCCTCGACGGCCTGAAAGAAGTGAAAATCTGCGTTGGCTACCGTATGCCGGATGGCCGCGAAGTGACCACCACTCCGCTGGCTGCCGATAACTGGGAAGGTATCGAGCCTATCTACGAAACCATGCCGGGCTGGTCCGAAACCACCTTCGGCGTGAAAGAGCGCAGCGGCCTGCCGCAGGCAGCCCTGAACTACATCCAGCGTATTGAAGAGCTGACCGGCGTGCCGGTGGATATCATCTCTACCGGTCCAGACCGTACCGAGACTATGATTCTGCGCGATCCGTTCGACGCGTAATCACTCTCAAGGGGCGCCGTTCGGGCGCCCTTGTTTTTGCTGTTCGCCCGCCCCATTTCAAATAAATTAGCGGCCTGAGCGCTGGCTGGTTTATCATCAATAATAATGATGTCGCTCGACATACCCTGTTTTCTTTTCCCTGAGGTTTATGTGCAGTTAACGAGTTTCACCGATTACGGACTACGCGCGCTGATTTATATGGCGTCGCTGCCGGAAGGACGAATGACCAGTATCTCGGAAGTGACCGAGGTCTATGGCGTCTCCCGTAATCATATGGTTAAAATAATCAATCAGTTAAGTCGCATGGGCTACGTGACTGCCGTGCGGGGGAAGAACGGGGGCATTCGCCTCGGCAAACCAGCAGGACAGATCCGCGTCGGTGACGTGGTGCGTGACCTTGAACCCTTATCGTTGGTCAACTGCAGCAGCGAGTTTTGCCACATTACACCAGCCTGTCGTCTGAAACAGGCACTAGCTGAAGCCGCGCAGAGTTTTCTCAAGGAACTGGATAACTATACGCTGGCTGATTTGGTTGAGAAGAATCAACCGCTTTATAAATTATTGCTGGTGGAGTGACGCCACTCTGCCGGAGATGACAACGGAGGAACCGATATGTCACAAGATCCATTCCAGGAACGCGAAGCTGAGAAGTACGCGAACCCTATCCCGAGCCGGGAATTTATCCTCGAACATTTAACTAAACGGGAAAAGCCTGCCAGCCGCGATGAGCTGGCCATCGAGTTAAATATCGAGGGCGAAGAGCAAACCGAAGCGCTGCGCCGCCGCCTGCGCGCGATGGAGCGCGACGGTCAGCTGGTCTTCACCCGCCGCCAGTGCTATGCCCTGCCGGAACGCCTCGATCTCCTCAAAGGAACCGTTATTGGCCACCGCGATGGCTATGGTTTCCTGCGCGTTGAAGGGCGCAAAGACGATCTGTACCTGTCGTCAGAGCAGATGAAAACCTGTATTCACGGCGACCAGGTGCTGGCTCAGCCGCTGGGCGCGGACCGTAAGGGCCGCCGCGAAGCGCGCATCGTCCGCGTCCTCGTGCCGAAAACCAGCCAGATAGTTGGCCGTTACTTCACCGACGCTGGCGTCGGCTTTGTCGTCCCGGACGACAGCCGCCTGAGCTTCGATATCCTGATCCCGCCGGAAGAGATAATGGGCGCGCGGATGGGCTACGTGGTCGTGGTCGAGCTGACCCAGCGACCAACCCGCCGCACCAAAGCGGTGGGTAAAATCGTCGAAGTGCTGGGCGACAACATGGGCACCGGCATGGCCGTCGATATGGCGCTGCGTACCCATGAAATTCCTTATGTCTGGCCGCCGGCGGTGGAAAAACAGGTTTCCGGTCTCAAAGAACAGGTGCCGGAAGAGGCGAAGGTCGGACGCGTCGATTTACGCTCGCTGCCGCTGGTTACCATTGACGGCGAAGATGCCCGCGACTTCGATGACGCGGTGTACTGCGAGAAGAAACGCGGCGGCGGCTGGCGCCTGTGGGTCGCCATTGCCGACGTCAGCTACTACGTGCGCCCGGGGACGCCGCTGGATGCGGAAGCGCGCAGTCGTGGCACCTCGGTCTACTTCCCGTCGCAGGTAGTGCCGATGCTGCCGGAAGTGCTGTCTAACGGTCTATGCTCGCTGAACCCGCAGGTCGATCGCCTGTGTATGGTGTGCGAGATGACGATTTCGTCAAAAGGCCGTCTGACCGGTTATAAATTCTATGAAGCGGTGATGAGTTCACATGCTCGCCTGACCTACACCAAAGTGTGGCATATGCTGCAGGGTGACCAGGAACTGCGCGAACACTACGCGCCGCTGGTGAAGCACATTGAAGAGCTGCATAACCTCTACAAAGTGCTGGAGAGCGCCCGCGAAGAGCGCGGCGGTATCTCATTTGAAAGTGAAGAAGCTAAATTCATCTTCAATGCCGAACGCCGTATTGAGCGTATCGAACAGACTCAGCGTAACGATGCGCATAAGCTGATTGAAGAGTGCATGATCCTGGCGAACATCTCCGCCGCGCGCTTCGTTGAGAAGGCGCAGGAGCCAGCGCTGTTCCGTATCCATGATAAGCCAACCACCGAAGCGATTACCTCCTTCCGTACCGTGCTGGCTGAGCTGGGACTGGAGCTGCCTGGCGGCAACAAGCCGGAGCCGCGTGATTACGCCGAGCTGCTAACCTCCATCGCCGATCGCCCGGATGCGGAAATGCTGCAGACGATGCTCCTGCGCTCCATGAAGCAGGCGGTCTACGATCCGGAAAACCGCGGTCACTTTGGCCTGGCGCTGCAGTCATACGCCCACTTCACCTCGCCGATTCGTCGTTACCCGGACCTGTCGCTGCACCGCGCTATCAAGTATCTGCTGGCCAAAGAGCAGGGACATAAAGGCAACAGCACCGAGACCGGCGGCTGGCACTACAGCATGGAAGAGATGCTCCAGCTGGGTCAGCACTGTTCGATGACCGAGCGCCGCGCCGACGAAGCGACGCGCGAAGTGTCTGACTGGCTGAAGTGCGACTTCATGCAGGATCAGGTGGGCAACATCTTCTCCGGCGTGATCGCCAGCGTGACCGGCTTTGGCTTCTTCGTCCGCCTGAACGATCTGTTTATCGACGGTCTGGTGCATGTTTCCAGCCTGGATAACGACTATTATCGTTTCGACCAGGTGGGGCAGCGTCTCATTGGTGAGTCCGGCGGCCAGACCTATCGCCTGGGCGACCGCGTGGAAGTCCGTGTGGAAGCGGTCAACATGGACGAGCGGAAAATCGACTTTACCCTGATCTCCAGCGAGCGTGCGCCGCGTAATGTCGGCAAGACCGCCCGTGAGAAAGCGAAAAAGAGTACCTCTGGCAAGCCGGGCGGCCGTCGCCGCCAGGTGGGTAAGCAGGTAAACTTCGAGCCGGACAGCGCTTTCCGTAAAGAGAAAGAGACCGCCCGACCGAAGAAAGAGAAAAAAGCGAAAAAACCGTCGGCGAAAACACAGAAAATCGCCGCCGCGACGAAAGCCAAGCGCGCGGCAAAGAAGAAGATCGCCGAGTGATTGACCTCCCTTCACCCTGAAGTCTGCTGACGCAGGATGGGGTGAAGGGGGCAGATAACAGAACCTAAAACGAGTACATCAATGAGTGAAATGATTTACGGCATCCATGCGGTGCAGGCACTGCTGGAGCGCGCACCTGAGCGTTTTCAGGAAGTTTATATTCTGAAAGGCCGTGAGGATAAGCGCTTGCTGCCGCTGATCCATGCCCTGGAAGCGCAGGGCGTGGTGATTCAGCTGGCCAACCGTCAGTTTCTTGATGAGAAGAGCGAAGGCGCTGTGCACCAGGGGATCATTGCCCGCGTGAAGCCGGGGCGTCAGTATCAGGAGAACGATCTGCCGGATCTGCTGGCGCAGCTCGATCAACCGTTCCTGCTGATCCTCGACGGCGTAACCGATCCGCACAACCTCGGCGCCTGCCTGCGTAGCGCTGACGCCGCCGGCGTGCATGCGGTGATCGTGCCAAAAGATCGTTCCGCTCAGTTGAATGCGACGGCGAAGAAAGTGGCCTGCGGCGCGGCGGAGAACGTCCCGCTGATCCGCGTCACCAACCTGGCGCGCACCATGCGTCTGCTGCAGGAAGAGAACGTCTGGATCGTCGGAACTGCAGGGGAAGCCGACCATACGCTGTTCCAGAGCAAAATGACCGGCCCGATGGCGCTGGTGATGGGCGCGGAAGGCGAAGGCATGCGTCGTCTGACCCGCGAACACTGTGATGAATTGATCAGCATCCCGATGGCGGGCAGCGTCTCCTCGCTGAACGTCTCGGTGGCTACCGGCATCTGTCTGTTTGAAGCAGTACGTCAGCGCAGCTAAGCTGAACCATCGACGAATCAAAAAAAGCCATCCTCCGGGATGGCTTTTTTGTGACCGCTCTCGCGGGCGAGTATCCCTCCGGATAACCATACTTATGGCTATCGCCATTGATGGAGGGAGACACGATGCACTGGCAAACGCACACCGTTTTTAATCAACCCACCCCGCTGAATAACAGCAATCTGTTTCTGTCCGATACCGCTCTGCGTGAAGCCGTGGTCCGCGAAGGCGCCGGCTGGGATGGCGATCTGCTCGCCAGCATTGGCCAGCAGCTGGGGACAGCCGAATCGCTGGAGCTGGGACGCCTGGCCAACAGCAATCCGCCGGAGCTGCTGCGCTATGACGCCACCGGCGCCAGGCTGGACGACGTGCGCTTTCATCCTGCCTGGCACCTGCTGATGCAGGGGCTGTGCGCGAACCGGGTACATAACCTCGCCTGGCAGGAGGATGCCCGCGAAGGCGCGTTTGTCGCCCGCGCCGCCCGCTTTCTGCTCCATGCCCAGGTGGAGGCCGGGACGTTGTGCCCGATTACCATGACCTTCGCCGCAACGCCCCTGCTGCAGCACGCCCTGCCCGCGCCCTTTCGCGACTGGCTGTCGCCACTGCTGAGCGACCGTTACGATCCGCACCTTGCGCCTGGCGGCCAGAAGCGCGGCCTGCTGATCGGCATGGGGATGACCGAGAAGCAAGGGGGGTCTGATGTGCTGAGCAATACCACTCGCGCGGAGAAAACGGCGGAAGGGTTTTACCGACTGGTGGGACACAAGTGGTTCTTCTCGGTGCCGCAGAGCGATGCTCACCTGGTGCTGGCTCAGGCTCCGACGGGGCTCTCATGCTTCTTTGTGCCGCGTCTGCTGCCCGACGGGCAGCGTAACGGCGTGCGTCTTGAACGCTTAAAAGAGAAGCTCGGCAACCGCTCCAACGCCAGTAGCGAAGTGGAGTTTTATGATGCCTGCGGCTGGCTGGTGGGCGACGAAGGCGACGGCGTGCGGCAGATCCTCAGGATGGGCGGCCTGACCCGCTTTGACTGCGCGCTGGGCAGCCATGCCCTGATGCGTCGCGCCTTCTCGGTGGCGCTGTATCACGCGCTACAGCGTCAGGCGTTTGGCAAAAACCTGGTCGAACAGCCGATGATGCGCCAGCTGCTGGGGCAAATGGCGCTCCGTCTGGAGGGGCAGACCGCGTTTCTGTTTCGCCTGGCGCGGGCCTGGGACCGTCGGGATGATGCCCGGGAAAGCGCCTGGGCGCGCCTGTTTACGCCTGCGGCCAAGTTTGCCATCTGTAAGGCCGGTATCCCGTTTGTCGCCGAGGCGATGGAAGTGCTGGGCGGCATCGGCTATTGCGAGGAGAGCGAACTACCGCGGTTGTATCGCGAGATGCCGGTCAACAGCATCTGGGAAGGCTCCGGCAATATTATGTGCCTCGATGTGATGCGGGTGCTGAGCAAGCAGCCGGCGGCGATGGAGCTGCTGGCCGCGGAGTGTGCGGAGGTGAAAGGGCAGAACCGCCATCTCGACCGCGCATGGCGTCAGCTGCAGCAACTGCTGAAACGACCCGCCGAAGAGCAGGGGAGAGAGATTGCCCGGCTGGTCTATCGTCTTGGCGCGGGGGCGCAGATGCTGCGCCATGCTTCGCCGCCGCTGGCCGAAGCCTGGTGCCGGATGATGCTCGACACCCGCGGCGGCATACGTCTTGACGCGCCGACCCTCGACGACCTGCTGCTGCGGGCTATGGGGCGCGGGCGCCAGGCGCCTCAGGCGTAGAGAATGGCCTGCACGCGCCAGCTGTCCGGCTGTTGTTCCTCGTACATCTGAATAATGCGATACCAGGAGGCGCCTTGCTCGTCTGCTTTGCGGGCAATGGCGTGCTCTACATCCTGTTGGCTACCGGAAAGATTAGTGACGGAGATCAGACCGATTTCATTCAGGCCAGTGACGCAATCCGCGCTGGCGAATTCGGCTGACTGCGCGGACGTATTGGCCGTCGCAGCGGTTAACAGCAGGCTGGATAGGGTAAAAGATCGTTTCATCGTCAGCTCCATTTCACGTAGTCCCAAGGGCAGTCCGTTGCTAACGTCCTGCCAGGTGGCTGGCCGAACGTTATTATGCACAGGAGAACGTGAATGGACGCAAAGCTGTGTAAAGCAGATTTAAAGACGCCGCCTCGTTATCGACGATAGAGGATCGCCTGCGAATACCACTGGCCGGGTACCATGGTGTCATCGATCATGATGATGACGTAGTAATCGGCTTTGGCCGCTTCTGCTTTGGCCTTCAGCGCCGCTTCGACATCCATCGGCGAACCGTACATCAGTACGCTTACCGTGGCCATTTTCTGCAGGCCAGCCGTCTGGTAGCGCTGGATCTCCTGCGGATGGTCGGTGGCGGGCGGCGGGGCTTCCGGCGTTCCCTGCAGGGCGCTACACCCGCTGAGGACGATAGCCAGTAACCACGGTGAAAACCTGCGCATAACCATATCTCGTTTCCTGATAGTGATAGTGTAGTGGTAGCCTTAACAGGATTGCCGGGGAATGTTCCCGAACTGTTATCTCTGACGCGATTTTCGAATGAAAATGTTGTGAAAGCGTAACCGGGTTCTCAACATTATGAATCGTAGCAAACTGGGTTGCCTGGTGAATGAATTTTCCCATGACGCCTAACCACGATAGAGAAGGAAGACGATAAATGATTGCACTAGAAATGCGCAACCTCGGCGGTGGTGAAATTTTACATGCCTGTCCGCAGGAGAGTCTGGATAAGCCCTTGCCCTGTATCGTCTTTTATCATGGCTTTACCTCGTCGAAGCTGGTCTACAGCTACTTTGCGGTGGCGCTGGCCGAGGCCGGATTCCGGGTGATCATGCCGGACGCGCCGGAGCATGGGGCGCGCTATCAGGGCGATGAGGCCGGGCGGATGCAGCGCTTCTGGCCGATTCTGCAGCAGAATTTCAGGGAGTTTCCTGCGCTGCGCGAGGCGATAATCGCTGAAGGATGGCTGGAAGGGGAGCGGCTGGCGGTGGCGGGCGCTTCGATGGGGGGAATGACGGCGCTGGGCATCATGACGCATCACCCCGAGCTGAACAGCGTCGCCTGTCTGATGGGGTCGGGCTATTTTCGTTCCCTGTCGCAAACCCTGTTCCCCTCGCCTGATTTTGATGTTGATAGCCTCAACGAATGGGATGTCAGCCATCAGCTGGCGTCCCTTGCCCGGCGGCCGCTGTTGCTCTGGCATGGCGATGCCGATGACGTGGTGCCGCCGGAAGAAACCTTTCGACTAGAACAGGCGCTCCGGCAAGGCGATCTTGCCGCCAGGCTGACCTGTGTCTGGCAGAAAGGCGTCCGCCATCGCATTACGCCAGAGGCGCTGGCTACCACGGTCGCCTTTTTTCAGCAGCACCTTTAAACGCGGATTACGCTGACGCCTTGATCCTCAAGCTGTTTGAGGATCGCGGCATCGGCCTGTTTGCCGGTGATCACCACGTCTATTTGTCCGGCCTGGCTGAATAGCATCCCGGCGCGCTCGCCGATCTTGCTGCTGTCGACCAGCACCGCCAGTTTGCCGACCACGTTAAGCATTTTTTGCTCGGCCATGGCGGTCAACATATCCGTTTTGTAGAGGCCTTCGGCGGTGAGCCCTTTGCCGCTGGTAAACATCCAGTGTCCGGCATAGAGGCTGTTCTCGCTACCGTGGGGGCTGAGGGTGATGGCGTGGCTGCGGTTGTACTGGCCGCCCATGATAATCACGCTGTCATGCTCCTGGTCGATCAGGTAGTTAGCCAGCGGCAGATAGTTGGTGATGATCTGCACCGGTTTGCCGCACAGTTCCCGACCCAACAGAAAGGCGGTGGAGCCGCAGTTAATGACGATGCTCTCACCCGGCGCGATCAGTTGCGAAGCGGCGCGTGCAATACGCACTTTTTCATCCAGATTTTGCGCCTGGTGGATGTTCATCGGCGTCCAGCGGGGGCGCTGTTCGCTAATGGCTTCCGCGCCATTACGAACCTTTTTCAGTTTGCCGCTTTCATCCAGCTTGTTGATATCACGTCGGGCGGTAGCGGGTGAGATCCCGAGCCGCGACATCACCTGCTCCACGGTAACAAACCCCGTTTGGGCGAGCAGATCCAGCAGAATTTGGTGCCTTTGCGCTTCCGTCATGAGCGAATCCGATTAAAAGTGAACGGCAAAGATGATATTTGAAATCATGTGAAAATACTAACCCTGCGGCGGGGTATTTCCGGCAGGCAGGGCCTGCCGGCGGCGACTTACAGGAAGGATTTGAAAGGCAGATCCGGCTCAATGGTGAAGCAATCGTCGAAACCGCGCGGGTAGTGATATTCGAAATTGTCTTTATCCAGCGGCCAGGTAAATTTGCCGCCGACCTGCCAGATAAACGGCTTGAAGCCGTACTTCAGACGATCCTTTTTCATCTCCCACAGAACGCGGATCTCCTGCGGATCGGCCTGAAAGTTTGACCAGATATCATGGTGGAACGGGATCACAACTTTGGCGTTGAGCGACTCTGCCATGCGCAGGATATCGGCGCTGGTCATTTTGTCGGTGATCCCGCGCGGGTTCTCGCCATACGAGCCGAGGGCGACGTCAATCCGATGCTCGTTGCCATGCTTCGCGTAGTAGTTGGAGTAGTGGGAATCGCCGCTGTGGTACAGGTTGCCGCCCGGTGTTTTAAACAGGTAGTTGACCGCGCGCTGGTCCATGCCGTCCGGCAGTACGCCAGCGGCTTTTTGGTCCGCCGGGAGGGTGATCAGCGCGGTGCGATCGAACGCATCGAGCGCATGGATCTCAATGTCTTTGATCTTCACGACATCGCCAGGTTTCATGACGATACAGCGCGCTTTCGGCACGCCCCAACCGATCCACAGGTCGACGCAGGTTTTCGGGCCGATAAACGGCACATCGGCCGGGCAGTTCTGCATGACGGCGGCGGCGACGTTGACGTCAATATGATCGTTGTGATCGTGGGTCGCGAGGACCGCGTCAATCTGGCGAATGGCGAACGGATCCAGCACGAACGGCGTGGTGCGCAGGTTAGGCTGTAATTTTTTCACGCCTGCCATCCGCTGCATCTGGTGGCCGGTTTTCATCAGCGGATTGCCGTGGCTCTGTTTGCCAGTGCCGCACCAGAAATCGACGCAGACGTTAGCCCCGCCTTCGGATTTTAACCAGATACCGGTACAGCCGAGCCACCACATGGCGAAGGTGCCGGGCGCAACCTGCTCCTGCTCAATCTCTTCATTCAGCCAGCTGCCCCATTCCGGAAAGGTGTTCAGGATCCATGATTCACGGGTGATGGTCTGTACTTTACTCATCGTGCTCTTCCTCGTATTTTCAATAGTAATCAAATTTTGATTGGTTTTGATTTATGTTGTCACTGGATTTTCAAGATTGCAATCTTGTTTTCCATCAATTTTACGAAGAGATGCGCATCATCTCTCAGGGTGTCCAGCATCCATAAAGGTTGTGCTTTGTTTTATCTATATGATTTGAAAATGTTTAATTATGTTTCGGCGCTACTGATCGGCAATAGTCACAATGAAATAGAGGATTATTGCGGCGCGCGTCACATTTAATCAAATTCAATCTTGTTGTGATTATTTTTGATTATTAGAGTGGGCAGCGAGAAATGCTGAGCGTAAGGCGCGTTCAGCGCCTTCACCATCGGGAGTGTGTTATGGCAATCCTCTACAACATCTTTACCGTTTTCTTTAATCAGGTGATGACCAATGCCCCGCTGCTGCTGGGTATCGTCACCTGTCTGGGCTATATCCTGCTGCGCAAAAGCGTCAGCGTGATTATTAAAGGCACGATCAAAACCATTATCGGCTTCATGCTGTTACAGGCCGGCTCCGGCATCCTCACCAGCACTTTTAAACCGGTGGTGGCGAAAATGTCAGAGGTGTACGGCATCAACGGCGCGATCTCTGACACCTATGCCTCGATGATGGCGACCATCGACCGGATGGGCGAGGCCTATAGCTGGGTGGGCTACGCGGTGTTGCTGGCGCTGGCGCTCAACATCTGTTACGTCCTGCTGCGCCGGATAACCGGCATCCGCACCATCATGCTGACTGGCCATATCATGTTTCAGCAGGCGGGGCTGATCGCCGTCTCGTTCTTTATCTTTGGTTACGGAATGTGGACGACCATCATCTGTACCGCCGTGCTGGTCTCCCTGTACTGGGGTATCACCTCCAACATGATGTTCAAGCCGACTCAGCTGGTCACCGACGGCTGCGGCTTCTCCATCGGTCACCAGCAGCAGTTTGCCTCATGGATTGCCTACAAAGTGGCGCCGTATCTGGGGAAAAAAGAGGAGAGTGTGGAAGACCTCAAGCTGCCAGGCTGGCTCAATATCTTCCACGACAACATCGTTTCCACCGCGATTGTCATGACCATTTTCTTTGGCGCGATCCTGCTTTCCTTTGGTATTGACGTCGTGCAGGCGATGGCGGGGAAAACCCACTGGACGGTCTATATCCTGCAGACCGGTTTCTCCTTCGCGGTGGCCATTTTCATCATTACCCAGGGCGTGCGGATGTTCGTCGCCGAACTGTCCGAAGCCTTCAACGGTATCTCGCAACGCCTGATCCCCGGCGCGGTGCTGGCGATTGACTGCGCCGCGATCTATAGCTTTGCGCCGAATGCGGTGGTGTGGGGCTTTATGTGGGGCACCATCGGCCAGCTGATTGCCGTCGGCATTCTGGTTGGCATTGGCTCTTCAATTCTGATTATTCCGGGCTTTATCCCGATGTTCTTCTCCAACGCGACGATTGGCGTCTTTGCCAACCACTTCGGCGGCTGGCGCGCGGCGCTCAAAATCTGCCTGGTGATGGGCATGGTTGAAATTTTCGGTTGCGTGTGGGCGGTGAAGCTCACCGGTATGAGCGCCTGGATGGGAATGGCGGACTGGTCGATTCTGGCGCCGCCGATGATGCAGGGCTTCGCCTCCATCGGGCTGGCGTTTATGGCCGTCATCATCCTGATTGCTCTCGCTTATATGTTCTTCGCTGGCCGCGCGCTGCGCGCCGAAGAAGACGCGGAAAAACAACTGGCAGAGGCCTCTGCCCAATAAGGAGTTCTGATTATGACCGTACGTATTCTGGCTGTGTGTGGTAACGGGCAAGGCAGTTCCATGATCATGAAAATGAAAGTGGATCAGTTCCTGACGCAATCCAATATCGACCACACGGTGAACAGCTGCGCGGTGGGTGAATACAAAAGCGAACTAAACGGCGCGGATATCATCATCGCTTCAACCCATATCGCGGGGGAGATTACCGTCTCCGGCAATAAACACGTGGTGGGGGTGCGTAATATGCTTTCCCCCGCGGATTTCGGGCCAAAGCTGCTGGAGGTGATTAAAGCTCATTTCCCGCAGGACGTGAAATAAGGAGCGGCCATGAAACTCCATGAATCACTGGCGCAGAATCACTCCATTCGCCTGCAGGCGGAAGCGGAAACCTGGCAGGAGGCGGTGAAAATCGGCGTCGATCTGCTGGTGGCCGCCGACGTGGTGGAACCGCGCTACTACCAGGCAATTCTCGACGGCGTCGCGCAGCACGGCCCCTATTTTGTGATCGCTCCGGGATTAGCCATGCCGCACGGGCGGCCGGAAGAGGGCGTCAAAAAAACCGGCTTTGCGCTGGTCACGCTAAAGAAACCGCTGATTTTCAACCACGAAGATAACGACCCGGTCGACATCCTGATCACCATGGCGGCGGTTGACGCCACCACCCACCAGGAAGTGGGCATCATGCAGATCGTTAACCTGTTTGATGACGAAGCCAATTTCGACCGTTTACGCGCCTGCCGCAGTGAGCAGGAAGTGCTGGATTTAATCAAAAACGCCACCGCGGCGGCTGTTTAAAAGGAACACTATCATGTCATTACCTATGTTACAGGTCGCCCTGGACAACCAAACGCTGGCCAGCGCTTATGAAACAACCCGTCTGATCGCCGAAGAGGTAGATATCATTGAAGTCGGCACTATCCTCTGCGTCGGTGAAGGTGTACGCGCGGTGCGCGATCTGAAAGCGCTGTATCCGCATAAAATCGTGCTGGCGGACGCCAAAATTGCCGATGCCGGCAAGATCCTGTCGCGGATGTGCTTCGAAGCCAACGCCGACTGGGTCACAGTGATCTGCTGCGCCGATATCAACACCGCCAAAGGGGCGCTGGATGTCGCCAAAGAGTTCAACGGCGATGTGCAAATTGAGCTGACCGGCTTCTGGACCTGGGAGCAGGCGCAGGCGTGGCGCGAGGCGGGTATTCAGCAGGTGGTCTATCACCGCAGCCGCGACGCGCAGGCGGCAGGCGTGGCGTGGAGTGAGGCGGATATCAGCGCGATTAAGCGTCTGTCTGATATGGGCTTCAAAGTGACCGTCACCGGCGGGCTGGCGCTGGAAGACCTGCCGCTGTTTGCCGGGATCCCTGTTCACGTCTTTATTGCCGGACGCAGCATCCGCGATGCTGCCTCGCCGGTGGAAGCGGCGCGCCAGTTTAAACGCTCTATCGCCCAGCTGTGGGGTTAAGGAGCGACTATGTTGGCGAAATCCATTCCGCTCGGCATCTATGAAAAAGCGCTCCCCGCCGGGGAGTGCTGGCTGGAGCGGCTAAAGCTTGCAAAAGCGCTGGGCTTTGATTTCGTTGAGATGTCTCTCGATGAAACGGACGCCCGCCTTGCGCGGCTGGACTGGAGCCCGGAGCAGCGTCTGGCGCTGGTCAAGGCGGTGGCTGAAACCGGCGTCCGGGTGCCGTCGATGTGCCTTAGCGCCCATCGCCGTTTTCCGCTGGGTAGTGAAGACGACGCGGTGCGGCATCAGGGGCTGGAAATTATGCGTAAAGCTATTCAGCTGGCGCAGGATGTGGGGATTCGGGTGATCCAGCTGGCAGGCTACGACGTCTATTACCAGCAGGCGAACGATGAGACGCGCCGCCGCTTTCGTGACGGCCTGAAACAGAGCGTCGAGATGGCCAGCCGAGCCCAGGTAACCCTGGCGATGGAGATCATGGACTACCCGCTGATGAACTCGATCAGTAAAGCGCTGGGCTATGCCCATTACCTGAATAATCCGTGGTTCCAGCTTTACCCGGATATCGGCAATCTGTCGGCGTGGGATAACGACGTCCAGATGGAGCTGAAGGCGGGGAGCGGGCATATCGTGGCGGTACACGTCAAAGACACGAAGCCCGGCGTCTTTAAAAACGTGCCGTTCGGCGAAGGGGTGGTCGATTTTGAACGCTGCTTCGAAACGCTCAAGCAGACCGGCTACTGCGGCCCGTACCTGATTGAGATGTGGAGCGAAACCAGCGCTGACCCGCTGGCGGAGGTGGCGAAGGCGCGTGACTGGGTGAAGGCGCGGATGGCCCGCGCGGGCCTGATGGAGGCGGCATAATGCAACAGCTGAAACAGCAGGTGTTCGAGGCCAATATGGATCTGCCGCGCTACGGCCTGGTGACCTTTACCTGGGGTAACGTTAGCGCCATTGATCGGCAGCGTGGGCTGGTGGTGATTAAGCCCAGCGGCATCGCCTACGAGTCAATGACCGTCGATGACATGTCGGTGGTTGATCTGCAGGGGCACGTGGTGGAAGGGCGCTGGCGTCCCTCCTCTGATACCGCCACCCATCTGGCGCTCTATCGCCGTTATCCCGACCTTGGCGGGGTGGTGCATACCCATTCGACGCACGCCACCGCCTGGGCGCAGGCGGGGCTGGCGATCCCGGCGCTCGGCACCACCCATGCGGACTACTTCTTCGGCGATATTCCCTGCACCCGAGCGCTTAGCGCACAGGAGGTGGACGAGGCCTACGAGCTGAACACCGGGCAGGTGATTATCGAAACGCTGGGTGAGGCCAATCCGCTGCATACGCCGGGGATCGTCGTCTATCAGCACGGGCCATTTGCCTGGGGCAAAGACGCCCACGAGGCGGTACACAACGCGGTGGTGATGGAAGAGGTGGCGCGCATGGCGTGGATTGCCCGCGGCATTAATCCGCAGTTGCAGCCCATCGATAGCTGGCTGATGAATAAGCATTTTCAGCGTAAGCATGGGCCAAACGCCTACTATGGGCAAAAGTAGATAGCGCGCTCCGGGGCTTTCACCGTCACGGTGAAGCAACTGGTCTGGCCCCGGAGCCGTTTTTAATCCTGACGATAGGCCGACGGCATCACGCGCATGCCGATGAGCGTGACCACGCAAATTATCGCCCCAGCGTAAAACGTCGAGGCGGCGCCGAAGGTTTCCCACAGTACCCCCGCGCCGGTGCTGGCCAGCAGCAGAGCCAGGCCACTCATCAGATTAAACATACCGAACGCCGTGCCGCGTAGCTCCGGTGGCGCCGTATGGGCGACCATCGCCGCCAGCAGGCCCTGGGTCATTCCCATATGAATCCCCCACAGCGCGACGCCGATCAGCAGCGTGCTCCAGTGGCCGCTGAGCGCCAGCACGATATCGGCGAGGATCAGCACCAGCAGCCCCCACTGCAGCAGTTTGCTGTGGCTCATGCTGTCTGAGAGTTTACCGAACGGGTAAGCCGTGAGGCTGTAGACCAGGTTCATCGCCACCATCACCAGCGGGATGGTATAGAGCGGGATCTCCATCTGCTGGGCGCGCAGCACCAGAAAGGCTTCGCTGAAGCGGGCGAGGGTGAAAATGCTGCCGATCGCGACCACCCACCAGTAGGCGGCGGAGAGCTTTTTCAGGTTTTCGCGCTTCAGCGGATTGCTGCGTTTGTGCGCGATGGCGGAGTTTGGCTCCTGTAGGCCGAATCCGAGCAGGAGAATGGAGAGCACGCCGGGAATGACCGCCACCCAGAAAATAGCGTGAAAATCGTTGGCCCAGATAAACATCAGCAGCACCGCCAGCAGCGGGCCGAGAAAGGCGCCGACGGTATCCAGCGCCTGGCGTAGTCCGTAGGCGGCGCCGCGGATCTCCGGCGGGGTGACGTCGGCGACCAGCGCATCGCGCGGCGCGCCGCGAATACCTTTGCCTACGCGGTCAATCATGCGGGCGCTAAACACCACCCCGGCGGTAGGGGCGATGGCAAACAGCGGCTTACTGAGCGCGCCCAGGCCGTAGCCCAGCAGCGCCAGTCCTTTACGCTTGCCGACATAGTCGCTGATTGCGCCGGAGAAGACCTTCAGGATCAGGGCGGTGGCTTCCGCCAGTCCCTCGATAAGACCGATAATTATCACGCTGGCGCCGAGGGTAGTGGCCATAAACAGCGGTAAGAGGCTGTGGATCATCTCGGAGGAGACATCCATCAGCAGGCTGACGCCGCCGAGTACCCAAACGCCTTTGGGGATACGGCCTAAGGTGGCGAAACGCGGAACCATCAATCACTCCTGATTATCAAATGGCGAGTGGCTGATTAAATCAGGTTGCGATGACGCTGGTAAGTCGGTTTGTAAAATAATTCTCAATTGCGTTTAGGCGCAGACCTCGCTTCGCCCCTCGCGAGGAGAGGCGAAGAATTGGGCAGGCGTTAGCGGTATATCACCGCGCTGGCGCGAAGCGGGCCGTTGGTTTCGGGTTCGTGCATCAGGATAGGCTGAAAGTATTTCGCCCCCTGCGCATCGCTCATCTGGCTAAGGGCCTGTTCGGCCTCGTGCTCAGTGGCCATATTGTGATTGATATAGATAACGCCGAGGCTCTGCACGTCGTCCATGTTGCGGGCCTGACGTTCGGTGATTTGGATAGCTGCCAGCGCGTTGGCGCTGAAGAAAAGCGCAGCCATCATGGCGATGATTTTCAGTTTCATATACTACGCTCCTGACTGACAGTCCTGACGCTGACTCGGGGCTCTCCTGTGGTCGTTGGGCTTTGATATAAGTGTAATCGCTGCGGGTTCATCGCATGGCGACCTTTTCTGATGCAGTTGTTCAAAAAAATGCCGCTTCCTTTATTGGTTAATTTTAAATCACCCACTTAGCCCAGCTTGGCGCTTAGTGCGAATTATTTGTGCAAATGCGCTTGTGTTCCTGAGGGGCCGCCATTAGAATGACGCGTCAATTTTTCAGCCGCCCTTTAACACGTTCCTTGCCTCCATGGGCCGCGGCTGACCCAGACAGGAGGCTGAATAATCCGTAAGGAGCAATTCGATGCGTCATTACGAAATCGTTTTTATGGTCCATCCTGACCAGAGCGAACAGGTTCCGGGCATGATCGAACGTTACACTGGTGCAATTACTGCAGCAGCAGGTACGATCCACCGTCTGGAAGACTGGGGCCGCCGTCAGCTGGCTTATCCGATCAACAAACTGCACAAAGCTCACTACGTTCTGATGAACGTTGAAGCGCCGCAGGAAGCGATCGATGAGCTGGAAACTAACTTCCGCTTCAACGACGCCGTTATCCGCAGCATGGTAATGCGTACTAAGCACGCTGTTACCGAAGCATCTCCGATGGTTAAAGCGAAAGACGAGCGCCGTGAGCGTCGCGAAGATTTCGCCAACGAAACCGCAGATGATTCTGAAGCTGGGGATTCTGAAGAGTAATCCTGATGACCAACCGTCTGGAGCTGTCCGGCATTATTTGCAGGACTCCACTTCGTAAGGTCAGCCCGTCAGGAATTCCTCACTGCCAGTTCGTGCTTGAGCATCGTTCAGTGCAGGAGGAAGCCGGTTTTCACCGGCAGGCATGGTGTCAGATGCCCGTTATTATTAGCGGTCATGAGAACCAGGCCATTACTCACAGTATAACGGTCGGTAGCGCAGTAACCGTTCGAGGGTTCATCTCTTGCCATAAGGCAAAGAACGGCTTGAGCAAAATGGTTCTGCATGCCGAGCAGATTGAATTGATAGATTCTGGAGACTAGCCATATGGCACGTTATTTCCGTCGTCGCAAGTTCTGCCGTTTCACCGCGGAAGGCGTTCAAGAGATCGACTATAAAGATATCGCTACGCTGAAAAACTACATCACCGAAAGCGGTAAGATTGTCCCGAGCCGTATCACCGGTACCCGTGCAAAATACCAGCGTCAGCTGGCTCGCGCTATCAAACGCGCTCGCTACCTGTCCCTGCTGCCGTACACTGATCGTCATCAGTAATCGGTCACGGTCCATTAATACGACTTTGAGAGGATAAGGTAATGCAAGTTATTCTGCTTGATAAAGTAGCAAACCTGGGTAGCCTGGGTGATCAGGTTAACGTTAAAGCGGGCTACGCTCGTAACTTCCTGGTCCCGCAGGGTAAAGCTGTTCCTGCTACCAAGAAAAACGTTGAATTCTTCGAAGCACGTCGTGCTGAACTGGAAGCCAAACTGGCTGACGTTCTGGCAGCAGCTGAAGCTCGTGCTGAGCAGATCAACGCCCTGGAATCCGTAACCATCGCGTCTAAAGCTGGCGACGAAGGTAAACTGTTCGGTTCCATCGGTACTCGCGACATCGCTGACGCTGTTACTGCAGCAGGCGTTAAAGTTGCTAAGAGCGAAGTTCGCCTGCCGAACGGCGTTCTGCGTAACGTTGGCGAGCACGAAGTGAACTTCCAGGTTCACAGCGAAGTATTCGCTAAAGTTATCATCAACGTGGTTGCTGAGTAATCGGCCTCTGACGTTCTGGTAACAACAAACCGCCGGCCTTGTGCCGGCGTTTTGCTTTTTAGCGCCTTTCATTTTGCGGCGGCGTAACGCTTGCTGTCGTCTTCTCTGCTATCGCGCACGCACAAAGCTGCCGTTCGACTGGCGGGTAAACAGCACCTGCTGGCCGTTGCCGGTATCGATAGTGAGCCCGGTGACCACGCCGTTGGCGTTCTGCCGAATCTGCACCGTCTGTCCGCTCTGCAAAGTACTTAACGGCTTGCCAGCGCCTTCAACCTGCGCCATGGCGTAGACGTCAGTGGCCGGCAGCCCATGATCGCGGAACAGCTGCGCCAGGGTTTTGCCTGACTCGATGCGATAGGTCCGCCATTGCTGCTCAATACCCGGCGCGGACTGCTGTGATGAGGATTGATAAGGCTGGGTGGCGGCGGGCTGCTGCGTCTGCGCCTGATCCGGCTGCTCATCCTGAATCGGCTCCGGAGCGACCGGCGCCATCTGATCGGCGTCGCTCACGGTAGGCGTATTAGTGATCGGCGGCAGCGGAACGGCCTGATTGCCGCCAGCTTGCGGCTGGGACTGCGACTGTAGGTTCAGGTTCGCTTCACGGCTGGTGGACGCCGGGCTTTGGCTATCATCGGAGGGAAGCAGAATACCGATAATAACCAACAGGAAGCCAGCGATAATTCCCCGGCGGTGCATCGGAGGCAGCGGGTCCAGGAGGCGAAAATGATCCGGGGCGTGCCAGATTTTCGCCAGGGTAGATGTCAGTTCAAAGCGCCCGGGCATGGCTTTCCTCCTGCTCCGCATATTTATATCCTGCTCATGAGTATAGATGGCTAACGTCCTGATGACCGGAACAAAGTGAAGTTAACCTGCTGCCGCCTATTGTTTCTTTTTCGCTGAGATTTGTCATCATCCGCCGACAAAGTTTTACCCATTTCGCTATGGCTGTTATGCTTTCGCACGCTTTTATCTTGATGTTTATCACCCAAAAAGGAACAACGATGGCAACCCCAACTTTTGACACTATCGAAGCGCAGGCAAGTTACGGTATCGGCTTGCAGGTTGGACAACAGCTGAGCGAATCCGGCCTGCAGGGGCTGCTGCCGGAAGCGCTGGTGGCGGGTATCGCCGATGCGCTGGAAGGTAACCAGCCGCAGGTGCCGGTGGAAGCCGTTCACCGCGCGCTGCGTGAAATCCACGAGCGTGCTGACGCTGTGCGTCGCGAGCGTTTTCAGGCCATGGCCGCTGACGGCCAAAAATACCTTGATGAAAACCGCGAGAAAGAGGGTGTGAACAGCACCGAGTCTGGTCTGCAGTTCCGCGTACTGACCCAGGGCGAAGGCCCGATCCCGGCGCGTACTGACCGCGTTCGCGTGCACTACACTGGCAAACTGATCGACGGCACCGTCTTCGACAGCTCCGTTGCTCGCGGTGAACCGGCTGAATTCCCGGTGACCGGCGTGATCGGCGGCTGGATTGAAGCGCTGACTCTGATGCCGGTAGGTTCCAAATGGGAACTGACGATCCCGCACAACCTCGCCTACGGTGAGCGCGGCGCTGGCGCATCGATTCCTCCGTTCAGCACCCTGATCTTCGAAGTTGAACTGCTGGACATTATCTAAACAGCAGCGGCTTCCTCTTCCCCGTGGCAGGGGAAGCCATAAAAATAGCGTAAAATCCTTAAGTTAAAAATTAATTGGAATTATGTTTTGCATTCATCACGTATGGGTGTATTTTTGTGAGCTATTTCGCGTTAGATGAGTGATATAACACTCACTTTAAACATAAAATTAACATTATATCTAAATCATAGTATTCATCCCTCCGATTCTTACCTAATATCGACTAGCCCTTGCTGGGGTTAATGACAGACGACAGGCCATCAGAGCCTGAACAACACAGACAGGTACAACAGGAAGAAATCACATGGTAGATCAGGTTAAAGTCGCTGCTGTCGAGCAGGAGCCGACTGAACAATCGCTACGGCGAAATCTCACAAACCGACATATTCAGCTGATCGCGATTGGCGGAGCGATCGGCACCGGGTTATTTATGGGTTCTGGCAAAACCATCAGCCTTGCCGGACCATCCATTATCTTTGTTTATATGATTATCGGTTTTATGCTGTTTTTCGTGATGCGTGCCATGGGCGAATTACTGCTGTCGAACCTCGAATATAAATCCTTTAGCGACTTCGCGGCCGATCTGCTGGGGCCGTGGGCGGGCTACTTTACCGGCTGGACCTACTGGTTCTGCTGGGTAGTGACCGGGATGGCGGACGTTGTCGCCATCACCGCCTACGCGCAGTTCTGGTTTCCCGGACTCTCCGACTGGGTCGCCTCGCTGGCGGTGATCCTGCTGCTGCTGGGCCTGAACCTGGCCACCGTCAAGATGTTTGGCGAAATGGAGTTCTGGTTCGCGATGATCAAAATTGTCGCCATCGTGGCGCTGATCGTGGTCGGCCTGGTAATGGTGATGATGCATTTCAAATCGCCGACCGGGGTCGAAGCCTCTTTCGCCCACCTGTGGAATGACGGCGGCTGGTTCCCGAAAGGGCTGAGCGGCTTCTTCGCCGGCTTCCAGATTGCGGTGTTTGCCTTCGTGGGGATTGAGCTGGTGGGTACCACCGCCGCCGAAACCAAAGACCCGGAAAAGTCCCTGCCGCGAGCGATTAACTCCATCCCGCTGCGTATCATTATGTTCTACGTCTTCGCGCTGATTGTGATTATGTCGGTGACGCCGTGGAGCTCCGTGGTGCCGAGCAAGAGCCCGTTCGTTGAGCTGTTCGTGCTGGTTGGTCTGCCGGCGGCGGCGAGCCTGATCAACTTCGTGGTGCTGACCTCCGCGGCCTCCTCGGCCAACAGCGGCGTGTTCTCTACCAGCCGTATGCTGTTCGGTCTGGCGCAGGATGGTCAGGCGCCGAAGATGTTCGCCAAGCTGTCGAAGCGTGCGGTGCCGGCGAAGGGCTTAACCTTCTCCTGCATGTGTCTGCTGGGCGGGGTGGTGATGCTGATGGTCAACCCGAGCGTGATTGCCGCCTTCACCATGATCACCACGGTGTCGGCGATCCTGTTTATGTTCGTCTGGACCATCATCCTTTGCTCTTACCTGGCGTATCGTAAAAACCGCCCTCAGCTGCATGAGAAGTCAAGCTACAAGATGCCGCTGGGTAAAGTCATGTGCTGGGTGTGCATGGCCTTCTTCGTCTTTGTGCTGGTGCTGTTGACCCTGGAAGACGATACCCGTGAAGCGCTGATGGTCACCCCGCTGTGGTTTGTGCTGCTGGGCGCGGGCTGGCTGTTTGCCGGCAAAAAACGGCTGGCGAAATAAACGAAAATTTTAACGTTGCTTGCAACGGCCCGTCATAAAAAAGGCCACCCGGAGTGGCCAAATAAGACGGACAATGTCGAGGGCGCCCGCGGGCGCCTTTTTCTTTACTTTCCGCCGAGGGCGCGCGGGAACAGCACATTATTTTCCAGACTGATGTGTTCCATCAGATCGTCGATCATCTCGTTGATACCGTTATACATCGCCTTCCAGGTGGTACAGGCTTCCGGCGGCGGCGTCACGTTGTGGGTGATGTGCTTAATGACTTCCAGCAGTTCACCCGCTTCATCATGCTCGCTTTCCATCACGCTGATCGGCCCCCCGGCCTGGGCGCCCATTCCCTGTTTGATCATCGGGAACAGGATCTGTTCCTCTTTCATCATGTGGCTGGAAAGCTCCTGATGCAGCATGGTCAGGTACTTAGTCAGTCCTTTCGGTACGTTCGGTTTATCGGCATGGACGCGTTCAACCTTGGTGGCCTGCAGGATCAGCTCCGGCAGCTGTTCACGGTGCCGGTCGTGATAGCGAACGATGATATGGTCGATAATCTCCGCGAGGGGCGCCGCGCGCCAGTCGCGGGAGAGAGGCTGTTCGGCCAGTTTCGCCAGCTCGGCTTCAATCACCGCGACATCCAGCGCTTTGCGCGACGCGGCGCGCGCCAGGGTCTGTTTGCCGCCGCAGCAGTAATCCATATCGTATTGACGGAACAGGGCGGAGGCGCGCGGGATGGTCAGCGCCAGCTCGCCTAAAGGTTGGTCACGGAAAGCCATAGCAGTTACCTCGTCATCAGGAATATAAGATGTATTTTAAATGCATCTTTTTGGCGAGGGAATACCCCTTAAGGAGGCGAGGCTACTTTTTTTCGTCCGCCAGCGGCTGCAGCATCGGTTTTTCCGGTCTGGCGCGTACGGCGGAGACCACGCCGAGCACCAGCAGCAGGATGCCGCTCAGGGTCAGCAGCGGCGGTAAGCTTTGCCGCAGCAGGAAGGTATACAGCAGTCCGGCCAGGGTTTCGAAGACGATAAGCGGGCCGAGGATCACCGTCGGCAGCCGCTGGCTGGCAATATTCCAGCATAGCGCGCCGACCCATGAGCAGAGCACCGCGATGGCCAGCATCAGCGTAATAAACACCGCCGGACGCGGGCCGAAGGGCAGGGGAAACCCGGCCTGCTGACCGTGCAGCCAGGCGCAGGCGGCGAGATAGCCGGCCAGCGAAACCGGAAGCGTCACCAGCGCCTGAGCGGTAGCCCACATCATTGGCGGTTGATGCGGGTTCTCCCGCAGCCAGCGGGCGTTGCGCAGAGCATACCAGGCCCAGCAGACCACCGATCCCAGCGCCAGCGCAATGCCGGAGCCGTAGCGCCACGGGCTAAAATTCGGCAGCCCCTGACGCAGCTCCGCGACGTTAACGCAGATCAGGCCCACAGCGATGCAGATCAGCGCCGGAAACAGGCGCCGCCACGGCAGCTTCCCGTCGCGCTGGCTGTAGAGCAGATTGGCGAACACCGGCAGTACCACCGGCAGCGTGCCGATAATCATGGTGGAAACCGGCGCCCCGGTGCGCTGAATGGCGCTGGCCAGGCAGACGTAATAGATAAGGTTCCCCATCATTGTCAGGCCCAGCGCGGTCCACCAGTCGTGCCGGCTCAACTGGCGCAGTCGCGCGCGCCCGAGCCACGCCAGCGGCAGGGCGATCAGGCCCAGCGCCAGATAGCGTCCCATCGACTGCAGCATCGCCGGATACTCTGGCACCAGCAAAGGCCCGACGAAAATTAAACCCCACATCAGCCCCGCCAGCAGGGCGTATAACACACCACTAATCATCATTGCATCCGTTGTCATTACCGTTGTCTGCAGTGTAGAAGGGGGCCGGGCAGGAATATTGTATGAGATTGCGCATTAGCGCCTGGCGACCTGCTTCTGATAGCGCACCGGCGTAATGCCGTAACGCTGGGTGAAGGCGCGGGTCAGGTGGGACTGGTCGGTGAGGCCGACGGCTATCGCCACTTCGGCGGCGGGCATGCCGTGGGTGAGGAACGCTTTGGCGCGCCACAGACGGATGGCCATCAGCATCTGATGGGGCGTTACGTGATAGTGGGCTTTAAACTGGCGCTGAAAGTGGTACGGGCTCAGCGCCGCCACCTGCGCCAGCTCGTCGAGGGTGATGGGGCGCATATAGTTATCGTGCAGGTAGTCGCGCACGCGGTCGAAACGATGCCCGGCCTCACCTTGCGCAGAGGCATGGTGGGCCAGAGGGCGGAAGGCGTCGATGAGGTCGAGCAGCAGTCCCTGCTGGGCCAGCGGATCGTCGCTATGCCACAGACCATAAATCAGCTGGCCAATTTGTCGGGAACGCAGGGGATCCTCGCGGACCACCTCGCTGAACCACCAGTCGCGCACCCCGGTGATGGCTTCAAGACGGTCCGGCTCCAGATAAATCATCCGGTAGCGCCAGCCGTCGGCGGTTTCCGCTTCGCCGGTGTGCAGCTCGTCGGGATTCATGGTGACAATTGAGTTTGCGGCGGCAATATGCTGACTGCCGCGGTAGAGAAAGCGCTCCGCGCCTTGCTCAATCACGCCGATGCCGAAGGCTTCGTGGGTATGGGGTTCAAAGGCGTAGCGGGATATATGGGCGTGGTAAAGCTCCACCCCGGGCAACTGTTCGAGATGGCGAAAGCGCGCGCGGTCTTTTTCATCACTAAATTGGAGTGGTACGCCCTGCATGCCTGCCTCCCGACGGTTATCCCTTCAATATGGGAGAGGAACCGCCGGGACGCAACCGCAAAAGCTGAGAGGGGCGGTTACAGAATGCCTTTCACGCTTTCAGCAAGGGAGGTGGTCGGGCGGCCGATCAGCGTACTCAGGGTGCGGCTGTCGTCAAACAGTCCGCCTTTCGACGCGCCGACATCGGAATCCGCCAGCATATCGGCAAGCCCGGCCGGCAGGCCGACGCTTTTCAGCGCGGCGGCGAAATCGGCTTCGCTGAGGTTCTGGTAGACCACGTTTTTCCCGCTTTGCTTGCTCAGCTCGGCAGCCAGGTCGCTCAGCGTCCAGGCGTTATCACCCGCCAGTTCGTAAATTTTGCCTTCATGACCCTCACTAGCGATAACGCGGGCGGCAGCGGCGGCATAATCCGCGCGGGTGGCGGAGGCGATTTTACCCTCGCCGGCGGCGCCGATAAACACGCCATGCTCCAGCGCCGGCGGCGCGCTGGCCAGATAGTTTTCGGTATACCAGCCGTTACGCAGCAGGGCGTAAGCGATACCAGAGTCGGCCAGCATCTGCTCGGTTTCGATATGCTCTGCGGCCAGACCCAGCGGCGAAGTGTCGGCATGCAGCAGGCTGGTATACGCGATGAATTTCACTCCGGCGGCTTTGGCGGCGTTAATGACGTTGCGGTGCTGTACAGCACGCTGGCCGACTTCGCTGGAGGAGATTAACAGCAGTTTATCCACGCCCTGCAGCGCGGCGGTCAGCGCCGCTTCGTCGCTGTAGTCGGCCTGGCGGACAACCACGCCCTGCTGGCTGAGCGCCTGGGCTTTGGCCGGGTTGCGGACAATCGCCACAATCTGGCTGGCAGGGACGGTGTTAAGCAGGTCTTGCAGAACGTAGTGACCAAGCTGGCCGGTGGCACCGGTAAGAGCGATCATGGGTCTTCTCCTTCGTGTTTATTGGCAGTTGTGGTAAGCTACCACCTTAACTAACTTTTAGTAAGTACGTACAAAAAGGTAAGTGTGAAATGGCCGAACCGACGCTGAGCGAGAAACTGCGCACCGGCAATTTGTTTGCGGAACAGTGCCCGTCGCGCGATGTGCTTAAACATGTCACCAGCCGCTGGGGCGTGTTGATTCTGGTGGCGCTGCGCGAGGGAACCCACCGTTTCAGCGATCTGCGCCGTAAGATGGGCGGGGTCAGCGAAAAGATGCTGGCGCAGTCGCTGCAGGCGCTGGAGCAGGATGGTTTTATCGACCGCGTCTCTTATCCGGTGGTGCCCCCGCACGTTGAATATAGCCTGACGCCGCTCGGCCTGCAGGTGAGCGAGAAGGTGGCCGCCCTGGCGGACTGGATCGAGGTTAATCTGCCCTCGGTGCTGGCTAACCACGGGGAGTGAAAATGTATCACTCCCTGTAGCCCCGGTAAGCGTAGCGCCGCCGGGGAACAGGCATTACTTGCTCAAATCCAGTTGATAAATGGCGAAGCCGATATCATCGGTGGCCACCTGGCGCATTGGATACTGCGCTTTCTCTTTGATAAACGCCGCGGCTTTGTCGCCAGGCGAGGTCTCAAAACGAATATCCAACGGCGTGTTGCTGTGGATCGGCGCCAGACGCCAGTTGTTATCCGCCGCCGGATGGATCGCGCCTTCCTTCTTCGATTGCGCGCCAATCCATGCCGCCAGCACCGAACGGTTTTCATCCGGTGAGGCGAAGGCGATATGGCTCTCACCGGTGCCGGCGAATTTGCCGCCGTAAGCGCGATAGTTATTGGTCGCGACCAGGAAAGTAGCCTGCGGATCAACCGGTTTTCCATTGAAGGTCAGGTGCTTAATACGCTCTGCCTGCGGATGGATCATCTGACATTCGCCGTCGTAGCGGGCCGGCTGAGTGACGTCGATCTGGTAGTTCACCCCGTCAATGACGTCGAAGTTGTAGGTGCGGAAGCCGTCCCAGTTGATCAGCGACTGCGGCTTGCTGCTGGCGGGATCGATCTGGTTAAACTGTCCGGCAGAGCATTCCAGCCACTCCTTAACCTCTTTCCCGCTGACCTTCATCACCACCAGGGTGTTGGGGTAGAGATAGAGGTCGGCGGCATTGCGGAAGGTGAGCTGGCCTTTCTCCACTTCGACAAAGCTCGCCGGATCGTTTTTACGCCCGCCGACTTTAAACGGCGCGGCGGCGGAGAGCACCGGCAGCTTCGCCAGATCCGGGTCGCCCTGAATATAGTGTTCGACGTAGGCTTTCTGCGCCATGTTGACCACCTGCACCGTCGGGTCGTCCTGCACCAGCGCCAGATAGCTGTACATGTTGTCGGCGGACTTGCCGATCGGCTTGCTGACGAATTCGCGAGTGGCGTCATGATCGGCTTTCAGCACCGCCACCAGCTTGCCATCTTCGGCCGCCAGTGATTTCTTCGCCACCGCGTCATAGATTGGCCGCGCTTCCGCTTTACTCTGAGTTACCTGCCATTTACCGCTGTCGTTATTTAGCACCAGATCGACCACCCCGAGATGATCGCCCCACATTCCCGGCATCACCGCCGGTACGCCGTTCAGCGTCCCTTTGGCGATATCCGCGCCTTTGATGTTGGCGAAGTCTTTACCCGGGAACACCGCGTGGGCATGACCGAACATAATGGCGTCCACGCCGGGCACCTGGCTTAAGTAGTAAATCGAATTCTCGGCCATCGCCTGATACGGGTCGGCGGAGAGGCCGGAGTGAGCGACCACTACCACCACATCAGCCCCTTTCGCCCGTATCTCCGGGATATATTTGCGCGCGGTTTCGGTAATGTCATTGACCGTCACCTTGCCGTTAAGATTGGCTTTATCCCAGGTCATGATCTGCGGCGGCACAAAGCCGATATAGCCGATGCGCAGGGTGTGGGATTGACCGTCGCTGTCCACGACCCGGGTATTCTGGATCAGGTACGGCGTAAACATCGGTTTGCCGGTTTTGGCATCGATGATATTGGCGTTCACGTAGGGGAACTTCGCCCCGGCCAGCGCCTTGTGCAGGAAGTCGAGACCGTAATTGAACTCATGGTTGCCCAGATTGCCGACGGCGTAATTCAGGGTGTTCATCGCCTTATATACCGGATGTACATCGCCCTCTTTGAGCCCTTTTGCCGCCATATAGTCGCCTAACGGACTCCCCTGGATCACATCCCCGTTATCCACCAGCACGCTGTTTTTAACTTCTGCCCGCGCCTGTTCGATCAGGGTGGCGGTACGCACCAGGCCGAATTTCTCCGTGGCGGCATCTTTGTAATAGTCGAAGTCCATCATATTGCTGTGCAGATCGGTGGTTTCCATGATCCGCAGGTCGACCGTCGCGGCGTTGACGCTGGCGGCGATCAGCGTGGCCAGGAGCGTTGCGCTAAACTTAATCATCAGAGGCGTCCTTTTTTATGAGCGATAGCACAGAAGAAAATGTATTTATATTCTGTTGCTTACAGAAATGTGAATCTTGCCAGAAAAGCGGGCAGAGAAACCGCCATCGTTATCACAGATAGCGGAACTCGCGGTGATGCGATATAAATAAAACAACGAGTTAACGCCACTGTAACCAGACGAGGTGGAGAATGTTAGAACAAGTATGTCAGCTTGCACGGAATGCGGGCGATGCCATCATGGAAGTCTACGATGGAAACCAGCCGATCAACGTCGCCAGCAAGAAAGATGATTCTCCGGTCACGGCGGCGGATATCGCAGCGCATAAAGTCATTGTCAGCGGCCTGCAGGCGCTGGATCCGGATACCCCGATCCTCTCCGAGGAGGACCCGCCGTCCTGGGAAGTGCGCCAGCACTGGCAGCGCTACTGGTTGGTCGACCCGCTGGACGGCACCAAAGAGTTTATTAAGCGTAACGGCGAATTCACCGTCAATATCGCGCTGATTGAAAACGGCAAGCCGACGCTGGGCGTTGTCTATGCGCCGGTGATGAAGGTGATGTACAGCGCGCAAAATGGCAAAGCCTGGAAAGAAGAGTGCGGCGTACGCAAGCAGATCCAGGTCCGCGATGCCCGTCCGCCGCTGGTGGTGATTAGCCGCTCCCATAGCAACGATCCGGAGCTGCAGGAGTATCTTGAGCAACTTGGCGAACACCAGACCACCTCAATCGGTTCGTCGCTGAAATTCTGCCTGGTGGCGGAAGGTCAGGCCCAGCTCTATCCGCGCTTCGGGCCGACCAGCACCTGGGACACCGCCGCCGGCCATGCGGTCGCGGTGGCCGCCGGGGCGCATGTTCACGACTGGCAGGGGAAAACCCTCGACTACACGCCGCGTGAATCCTTCCTTAACCCCGGCTTCCGGGTCTCTATTTATTAAGCAATTTATGCAGCAGGTCGATCACCTGCTGCACCTCTTGTTGGGTGAGGGCGCCATCTTTAGCCCACTGCACACGCCCGTTCTTATCCAGCACCACGATCGCTGAGCTCTTCTCGTCCAGCTGCCAGGCTTTCCGCACCAGGCCGTTGCTGTCGACGATAAATTGCGACCATGGGAAGAGCTTTTTATTACTTTCAATGCTGTTACGTACAAACATCCCGGTGCCCGGGATGGCGTCGTCAGTGTTTACAATGGTGGTGGTCTGATAGCGATCGTGCGGGAAGCCCGCCGCTTTAATCGCCTCGATCAGGTTGGCATTCTTCTCTTTTGCTGACGAGCGTCCGGCGATGTGCTGGACCACGCGCACTTTTCCCGCCAGCTGGGCGCTATTCCAGTTTTTATAGCTAAACTTATCCTTATCCAGAATAAGCTCTCCCCGATCCGCGACGCCAACGGGCGCCACGCGCTGGCCGTCGACGAAGTTATGCGCTGTGGCCAGCAGCGGGAGAAGCAGTAACGAGGCGGCCAGTATGCTACGTAGGGTCATGCGCAATCCTTAATCATTTTTATGCAGGTGATCCGACCACTTGGTCTCGTTTAATCATAAGTGCGATTGACGGTGATTACCCGCAATGAGGATGCCAGTTTGCGTGTTGACGCACAAATTAGTCGTAAAACGGCGACTTATACTTACTTCATCGTATGTCTGAAACGAAAATTCTGAATTATTGTCATCAAAGGGTAAATAAACTTATACATACTGGGTCCCTCTGAGATTCTGGACTATAGTTTTAGGGCATTAAAATTTGCGCTCCCAAGACGTGGGCTAACTGTGGCACCACAAGAGCGTAACCCTGGCAGGAGAGAAGAATGAAAATTTTCCAACGCTACAATCCGCTGCAAGTGGCGAAGTACGTGAAGATCCTGTTTCGTGGACGGTTGTACATCAAGGACGTTGGCGCATTTGAATTTGATAAGGGCAAAATCCTTATCCCGAAGGTCAAGGACAAGCTGCATCTGTCAGTGATGTCCGAAGTCAATCGTCAGGTGTTGCGTCTGCAAACTGAGATGGCATAGCCTGGCACGTAGCAGTACGTAGTAGGTAAAAGACGGCTCCCGATGGGAGCCGTTGATGTTTTTAGCCCTTCATTTCCGCATAGCGTTTGCGATATTCGCCCGGTGGGATGCCGTTATGTTTACGAAACAAGCGGGTGAAATAGACCGGATCGCTGTAGCCCACCGATAAAGCAATTTTGTTAAGGGGGAGCGAAGTGCTCTGAATAAGCCACCTGGCGCGGTTGATGCGCTGCGTTTCCCGCCACGCATAGACCGTTTGCCCCAGTTCATTTTTGAAAAGGTGCGCCAGACGTGAAGGGGAGATAAACACCATCGCCGCCAGAGTCTCGATTTTTACCTCCTGTGCAATATGGGCGTTAAGATAGTCGCAGATGGCGTTAATCCGTGGGTCGTGGGCATGGCGGTTGCTAATGGGCTGCTGCTGAAAACAGCGGAGAATTAATCTCTCCAGCGCGTTCATTGCCAGCGCTTCTGACAGCGGTACGGACGCAGAGTGGTGGCGTATCACTTCGTAGAACAGATCGCGCAGTTGCTGGAGCTGCTCGGGATCGTTAATGGTTGTTTTGCCGATACCGTGGGTGGTTTGGTCCCACTTCAGCCAGTCTATCCAGTAGGGGCGGGGGATAAAGTAGATCCACAGATGGTCCCAGTACTCGCTGTGTTCGTCCCTGCCGTAATGATGGGGCACGCCGGGAGGAAACAGCAACAGATCGTTTTCCCGGCACAGCAGGAAGCCATCGCCCGCTTTCGCCCGCGCCTGGCCGCGCAGGGTCAGATTAATGATGTAACCTTTCATCCCCTGCGGGCGATTAATGTAGTAGTCCAGCGTGGAGCCGCGGGTAATCGGCGTGAAGCCTGCGACGACCCAGGCATTGAAGGTAAAGGTCTTCATCAATGGCGAGAAATTGAGTAGCTCATTGATATCCAGTTCCATTCTCTCTTCCACCTGAGCGCCGCCGCGTCGTTAGCTTTCGATGATAGTAAATTCCCAGGCCCTGAGGCGCAACGGCTGGCCGACGTATACTGTCTCCCCGCTCAGCAGCGCGGAACCCAGGGTCTCGCTGACAACATCCATCGCCTCGCCGGAGTAATTGAACAGGAAGTGGATATTATTTCCGGCGCGGTTACGCATCTTTTTAACCACTAACGGATAGCGATAGGCGGAAGTTCGCGAGTTCAGCGTGAGATCCGCCGTCAGGACATCAAACAGCTGGCTAATCAGGCCCTTCTGCGGCAGAAAGCCAACGTACAGGGCGCGACCCTGACCGTAATCCGCCTCCGTTGCGGCGGCGTATTCGCCCCATGCCGGGTGCTGATAGCGCAGCAGGGTGCGGGTCCCGTCATCGGGCGTCAGCAATTCCATCCACAGCTCAGCCTGATTGTCATTGCGGCAATCAATCTCTGCGCAGCAAGAGCTTACCGTCGTCTCTTCCGGCAGGGTGAACTGGCTGTAGCTGACGCCGCAGCTCTGGCGCAAAACCCCCGGCTGCGCGCTGCTGCGCACCTTGACGTTTTCATCGCTAAAGCCTGATTTAAAGCCGATCAGCGCTCTGCCGCCCCGGGCGATATAGTCGTTAATCCGCGTAAGCAGGCCCTCATCGGCGGCGTACAGACCAGGAACGATCAGCACCCGGTAGCGCGAGGTTTCCTCGTTCACATCGTGGATGATGTCGAGGCTGATATTGTGGTCATACAGCGCATCGTGGAAGCGGCGGAAGATATCGTTATAAATGTTACCCCTGGCGTCGCCGGGAAGGAAGTGATTGAGAGCGTCCATCGCCTCATTACTTATTAGCAACGCGACGTCATTTTCGGCCTTCAGCTCCGCCAGCTGCGGGGACAGGCGGGCGAAATCGGCGCCGATGGTGGTAGCTTCCTGCCAGGTTGGGTTGCGCGAGAAGTCGTGGCTGAGCAGCCCCTTCCAGTAGGTTTCAAAGGCGTTATGAATCGAATGCCAGTGCCAGTAGGAGACCATGGCGGCGCCGGAGGCGATATGGCTGAATGCCTGCAGGCGTAGCTGGCCAGGGAAGGGGGTCCACTGGGCGAAACCCTGAGCCTGGGTTTCCAGCACGAAGTAGTTCTGGCCCGGCTTAAGCGAGCGGGAGATAGCGCCGCCAAAGGCGATTTCCCGTCCGGTCAGGTGTGCCTGACTCGGGTGATAGATATCGACGCCGGCGATATCCAGCGCCTGCGCCGCCGCAAAATGGTCGACCCGCGGCTGCACGCCGTAAGAGTAACCGCGCCATTCGAAATCGAAGTTGTGGGTGACGAACTGGTGCGGCTGGGCGTATTCCCGAACGATGGCCGCCTGCCAGGCCAGATACTCGGTGACCTGCTGACGCTGATAGCGGGAGAAGGCGCAGGCGAGGCTGGCGTTGATGGTGTTTTCCACCGGCGGAAAATCCTGCCAGCGGTCAATGCGGTTGCTCCAGTAATCCAGGCCGAAATCGTGATTCAGCTGCCGGAGGTCAGGATATTTCTCCTGCAGGCTGCGCACGAAGCCCTCCTGCATATAGCGGCCAATATTGTCGTAATGCTTGGTTTCGTTATCCAGTTGCCAGCCGATAATCGCCGGATGGTGTTGCACATGGGCCATCAGCGTGCGGATAATTTTTTCGGCATAGCGGCGAAAGGTCGGATTGACGATATCCATGATCTGCCGCGGGCCATATTTTTGCTGCCCCGCGACGGTGGTGACCAGAATATCGGGATGTTTCGCCGCCAGCCAGGCCGGTACCGCGTAGGTCGGCGTCCCGACGATGACCGCAATGCCGGCCTCATGCATCGCCTCCAGCACCCGGTCGATATGGTAGAAATTGTACTGGCCCTCTTCAGGCTCCAGCGTACTCCAGGTGGACTCGGCAATACGCACCACGTTAATGCCGGTTTCGCGCATTAAGGCGATATCCTTAGCCAGCCGATCTTCCGGCATATATTCATCGTAATACGCCACGCCATAAAATAAATGAGACATACACACTACCTCCTGACATTAATTCGCGGGCACCGGTTGTGAAGCGAAGACACGCGCTTTATCCAGCGTAATAAAAGAAATGAGCGTGAAGCACAGAGCGATACCGCCGAGTACGATATAGCTACTGGTAAAGCCCATGCTCTGGTACATATGGCCGATACCGGTTGAGAGAAAAATAGAGCTAAAGCTTTTCGAAAACTGGAAGCCAATTAAGTAAACGGTCGCTGACAGCAGAGGGTTAAAGTTAGCGGTAATATATTTTAACGCCGCGACGAGGAGCACCGAGCTTTCAAAGCCGTGGAGGAGTTTAATCAGGCTGATGGATACCGGGCCAATAGCCCATGCGGAGCCGATAATGCGCAAGCTCATAATCAGCCCGCAGTATAACAGCGCATTTTTCGGGCCGATTTTATTCACAAACCATGGCGCAAAGAACATCACGATGGCATCAAGGAAAATTTGACCCGTGGTTAAATAACCGAAGACTTCTGCACCCCGGGCTTTACTCTCAAAGAAATGGCTGTAGTAGATAGCGAACTGCTGGTCATAGGTTTCATAGACCGCCCCGACGCCAATGACATAGAGGGCGAAGAACCAGAATTTTTTAATTTTTAACAGCGAGACGGCATCGCGGAGGGTAACCGGCGAGGCTTTGCCAGGCAGCAATCCCTGCTGAGGGTGGGCGCTGATCTGCATTTTCCAGACAATGACCAGCAGGCAGACGCCTGCGCCGCTGGCCAACCAGAAAATCATATTCTGATCAATGCCGTAGAGTTTTCCTGCCGCAAAGGTGCCGATTGCGGCGCCGATGCCGCCGAACATCCGCGCCCGGCCAAATTCGAAGCCGGAGGCGCGGCTGACTTTATCAATGTAGGCTTCGCAAACCCCGCAGCCTGCGCCGTAGGCCATGCCAATATAAAGGCCGCCAGCCAGCGCGCCGAGGAACACATTTATTTTTAACAGGGGAGCAAAGACATAAATCCAGTAAGGGGCGAATAACGTGATAATAATCGCCAGCATCCACATCAGATTCTTACGATACACCAGTTTATCGGAGATGAAGCCGAATAATGGCTGAACGCAGACGGCGACAATGGCGGTGAAAGAATAAACCAGACCGACGTCTGTGTAGTTAATACCGATGGTTTCCGTCAACCACAGGGATAAATAAGGGTAGCAGCATCCCCAACCTATAAAGAAGAACAGGAAAAACAGACAGCTGATAAAGTAATTTTTATTTGACGTTATCATGGTAACCCTCGCTTCCTTTATTCAGGAATATGATCGTGTTGATGCGAGCAACGTTACCTTTTTGCGCGTCGGGGAGTCATGAACGTTTCGCTATCGAGCAGGAGTAATCTGCTATCGGCAGAGGGGCGTGAGCCGCTTCACATTCGAGCCATAAAAAAAGGGCGGATGGTCATCCGCCCTTAGGAGAGAGAAAAGATTACGCTCAGGCGTTCTGGCTTTCCGCCGTTTCCGCCTGCTTCGGCACCAGCACCGTTGGCTTGTTATCGATACGGGTCACCAGCAGCTGGTCGATACGGTAGTTATCGATATCCACGACCTCAAACTTATAGCCGGAGAACTTCACCGCGTCGGTGCGTTTGGGGATTTTACGCAGCATAAACATCATAAAGCCGCCGATGGTCTCGTAATTCCCGGACTGCGGGAACTCGTCGATATCCAGCACGCGCATCACGTCATCAATCGGCGTACCGCCATCGATCAGCCACGAGTTTTCATCGCGGGCGACGATCTGCTCTTCCAGCCCCTGGCCGACGAGGTCGCCCATCAGGGTGGTCATCACGTCGTTGAGAGTGATGATCCCGACCACCAGCGCGTATTCATTCATGATCACCGCGAAGTCTTCCCCGGCGGTTTTGAAGCTTTCCAGCGCTTCCGACAGGGTCAGGGTGTCCGGCACGATCAACGTGTTGCGGATCTGTACGCCGCTGGTCAGCACCAGGCTCTGGTTCGCCAGCACGCGGTTCAGCAGATCTTTTGAATCGACGTAACCGATAATGTGGTCGATATCTTCATTACAGACGAGGAACTTCGAGTGCGGATGTTCGGCCACTTTATTCTTCAGGCTCTGCTCGTCTTCGTGCAAATCAAACCAAATGACGCTTTCACGCGGGGTCATGGAGGAAGGAACGGTGCGGGACTCCAGCTCGAACACGTTCTCAATTAGCTCATGCTCCTGCTTGCGCAGCACCCCGGCCAGCGCGCCGGCCTCGACCACGGCATAGATATCATCGGAAGTGATATCGTCTTTCCGCACCATCGGCAGTTTGAAGATGCGGAAGATCATGTTGGCCATGCCGTTAAACAACCACACCAGCGGGCGGAAGACTAACAGGCAGAAGCGCATCGGGTTGATGATGCGCAGGGCCACTGTTTCGGGCGCAATCATACCGATGCGTTTCGGAGTCAGGTCAGCAAACAGGATGAACAAGCTGGTGACCAGGGTAAAAGAGATGATGAAGCTCAGCTGCTCGGAGAGCTCCGGTGACAAATACCCGCTGAGCAGGCTATGAAACGCCGGTGAGAAAGCCGCGTCGCCCACAATACCGCCAAGAATGGCGACGGCGTTGAGGCCAATCTGCACGACGGTAAAGAAGGTGCCCGGGTTCTCCTGCATCTTCAGCACCCGCTGTGCGTTGACGTTGCCTTCATCGGCCAGCAGTTTCAGTTTGATTTTACGTGAGGCTGCCAGTGAAATTTCCGATATCGAAAAAAACGCACTGACGGCTATCAGACAGAGTATTACTAAAATACTGTTTAACATATCTTTTCTGACCGTTGAGGCCAGATCCTCGGAAGGGAAGTTGATAACTCAAATGTGGAATACATAAAAAACCGGTCCGAAGGCGCTGGACCGGCTGTCACACTGGCTAGTATAGCGTAAGGGAATGTAAAGCCGCCAGAGCGTTCATTGACCGCCTCGCTGTTGAGGCGGAAATCAGAATTACGCCTGAGGCGGCAGGCAGACGCCAATGCCGCCGATGCCGCAATAGCCGTGCGGGTTTTTATACAGATACTGCTGGTGATCGTCCTCGGCATAGTAGAACGGTTTGGCGGTGGCGATCTCGGTGGTGATGTGACGGGTATCGTGCGCGTCGTTCATCGCCGCCTGGAAGCGCGCGAGGCTGGCCTTTGCCGCCTCCGTCTGTTCCGGGGTCAGCGGGTAAATCGCCGAGCGGTACTGGGTGCCGTGGTCGTTACCCTGTCGCATACCCTGCGCCGGGTCGTGATTTTCCCAGAACACCTGCAATAACTGCTCATAGCTAATCACCTGCGGATCATAAACCACGCGTACCGCTTCCGCGTGACCGGTCTGGCCGCTGCATACTTCGCGATAGGTCGGATTGGGCGTATAGCCGCCAGTGTAACCTGCGGCGGTGCTGTAGACCCCCGGCAATTGCCAGAACAGGCGCTCAACTCCCCAGAAGCAGCCCATGGCGAACAGCGCCACTTCCATCCCCGCCGGGACGTTGGTCATCGAGTGGCCGTTAACTGCGTGGAGCGTCGCCACTGGCATGGGGGTATTGCGTCCAGGCAGCGCATCCGCCTGGGCGACAAGATGCGTTTTATCAAATAGACTCACGGTTGGCCTCTCAATACAGAAATCGTCGTTAAGGTTGTAACGAAGCGTGTCTTTTAACACAATAAATACGCGTAATACGTCTAGATTAATACATAAGAATTATTTGGGTTATTGCCACTTTTTCAACCCTATGTTGTTAGGGTTTTGTTAAGCCGTGGAGCGGCGCCAGTGTTTCCTGTAGAGGAAACAGGGATATTCAGGAGAAAATGTGCTAAAAATCCGCCAGTTATGTGTCACCAGCCTTTTGCTGGTCAGCGGGGTCGCCAGCGCAGCGAATGTGCGTTTGCAGGTTGAGGGATTATCCGGGGAGCTGGAGAAAAACGTTCGCGCCCAGCTTTCCACCATCCAGAGCGATGAAGTCACGCCGGATCGTCGCTTTCGCGCGCGCGTCGATGACGCCATTCGCGAAGGTCTGAAAGCGCTGGGTTATTACGAGCCGACGATTGAATTTGATTTGCGTCCGCCGCCGAAAAGGGGACGTCAGGTGCTGATCGCCAAAGTGACCCCGGGAGAACCGGTGCGCATTGGCGGAACCGAGGTGATTCTGCGCGGCGGCGCCCGCACCGATAGCGACTACCTGGCGCTGCTGAAAACGCGCCCGGCCATCGGGACGGTGCTCAACCACGGGGATTACGACGGCTTCAAGAGCTCGCTGACCCGCGTCGCCCTGCGCAAAGGCTACTTTGACAGCGAGTTTCTTAAGAGCCAGCTCGGGGTCTCCCTCGACCGTCATCAGGCGTTCTGGGATATCGATTACGACAGCGGCGAACGCTATCGCTTTGGCCACGTCACTTTCTCTGGCTCGCAAATCCGCGATGAATACCTGCAAAACCTCGTGCCGTTTAAAGAGGGCGACTACTACACCTCACAGGACCTGGCCGAGCTAAACCGCCGCCTGGCGGCGACCGGCTGGTTCAGTTCGGTGGTGGTGGCGCCTGATTTTGCTAAGTCGCGGAAAACCAAGGTGCTGCCTCTGCAGGGCGTTGTCTCGCCTCGCAAAGAGAACACCGTGGAAACCGGGGTCGGCTATTCCACAGACGTCGGTCCGCGGGTGAAAGCCACGTGGAAAAAACCATGGGTCAACTCGTATGGTCACAGCCTGACCTCCAGCGTCAGCCTCTCCGCCCCGGAGCAGCAGTTTGACTTTACCTATAAAGTCCCACTGCTGAAGAGCCCCCTTGAACAGTATTATCTGATGCAGGGCGGTTTTAAGCGTACCGACCTCAATGATACCCAGGCCGACTCTACCACCCTGGGGGTCTCGCGTTTCTGGGAGATGTCGAGCGGCTGGCAGCGAGCGATTAACCTGCGCTGGAGCCTGGATCACTTTACCCAGGCGAACGTCACCAACACCACCATGCTGATTTATCCTGGGGTCTCGGTGAACCGCACTCGCTCCCGCGGCGGCCTGATGCCTACCTGGGGCGATTCCCAGCGCTACTCGGTGGACTACTCCAACACCATGTGGGGCTCGGACATCAACTTCATCGTGATGCAGGCCCAGGACGTCTGGATCCGTACCCTCTATGACCGCCACCGCTTTGTGGTGCGCGGCAACCTTGGCTGGATCGAAGCGGACAACTTTGACAAGGTGCCGCCGGATCTGCGCTTTTTCGCCGGGGGCGATCGCAGTATTCGCGGCTATAAATACAAATCTATCTCGCCGAAGGACGATGACGGCAAGCTGATCGGGGCCTCGAAGCTGGCCACCGGCTCGCTGGAGTATCAGTACAACGTCAGTGGTAAATGGTGGGGCGCCGTGTTTGTCGATAGCGGCGAAGCGGTCAGCGATATTCGCGAGAGCGATTTCAAAACCGGCGCCGGGGTGGGCGTGCGCTGGCAGTCGCCGGTGGGGCCGATCAAGCTGGATATCGCCCGGCCGATCGGCGACAAAGAAGAGCATGGTTTACAGTTTTACATCGGTCTGGGGCCTGAATTATGAGTTTATGGAAGAAGATAAGCCTCGGCGTCTTAATCGTGTTGGTGCTCCTGCTGGGAACCGTCGGGTTCCTGGTGGGGACCACCACCGGCTTGCATCTGGTGTTCAAGGCGGCGGATCGCTGGGTACCGGGGCTGGAAATCGGCAAAGTGACCGGTGGCTGGCGTGATTTAACCCTCGATAATGTTCGCTACGAACAGCCCGGCGTGGCGGTGACCGCCGGTCAGTTTCACCTCAGCGTCAGGTTGCGCTGCCTGTGGGACAGCAGCCTGTGCGTAAACGACATCGCGCTGCGCGATATTTACGTCGCCGTCGATACCAAGAAGATGCCGCCCTCAGCGCCGGTCGAGGAAGAGGACAGCGGGCCGCTGAATCTCTCTACTCCTTATCCGATCACCCTCAGCCGCGTCGCGCTGCATAACGTCAACGTCAAAATCGATGATACCGCGGTCTCCGTACGCGACTTTTCCACCGGCCTGAACTGGCAGGAGAAAAATCTGACCCTGACGCCGACCTCGCTGCAGGGGCTGCTGATCGCCCTGCCTAAGGTGGCGAAAGTGGCGCAGGAGCAGGTGGTTGAGCCGAAAATTGACAACCCGCAGCCGCAGGAAAAACCGCTCGGCGAGACGATGACCGACCTCTTCTCGCAGCCGGTGCTGCCGGCAATGACCGATGTCCATCTGCCGCTGAACCTCAATATTCAGGCGTTCCGCGGCGAGCAGCTGCGCCTGACCGGCGATACCGATATCACCGTGTATAACCTGCTGCTGAAAGTCAGCAGTATCGACGGCCAGATGAAGCTCGACGCCCTTGATATCGACTCCGATCAGGGCAAGGTTAGCGCCTCGGGCAGCGCGCAGCTGAAGGATAACTGGCCGGTGGACATTACCCTCGCCGGAACCCTGAACGTCGACCCGATGAAAGGGGAGAAGGTGCAGCTGAAGGTGGGCGGCGAAGTGCGTAAAACGCTCAAAGTCGGAGTGGACTTAAGCGGGCCGGTCGCGGCCACGCTGCGCGCGGATGCGCAGCTGGCGGAGGCCGGGCTGCCGCTCAATATGGAGCTGAAGAGTAAGCAGCTCGCCTGGCCGTTCAGCGGCGAGAAGCAGTTCCAGGCCGACGATGTCCAGCTGAAGTTCAGCGGCAAAATGACCGACTACGCGCTGGCCTTTTCCACCGCGGTGAAAGGTCAGTCGCTGCCGCCGGCGAAAATCGCCCTCAACGCCAAAGGTAATGAGCGACAGATTAACCTCGACAAGCTGACGGTCAACGCCCTGGAAGGGAAAACCGAGCTGAAGGCGCTGCTCGACTGGCAGCAGGCGATCAGCTGGCGCGGCGAGCTGACCCTCGACGGCATCAACACCGCCAAAGAGGTGCCGGACTGGCCGTCAAAGCTTAACGGCCGGATCAAGACCCAGGGCAGCCTGTACGGCGGCAGCTGGCAGATGTCGGTGCCGGAGCTGAAAATTACCGGCAACGTGAAGCAGAACAAAGTGGATGTGGCGGGCTCGCTGCAGGGTAACAGCTATCTGCAGTGGAAAATCCCGGGACTGCATCTGGCGTTAGGCCCGAACAGCGCTGATATCAAAGGCGAGCTGGGGGTGAAGGATCTTAATCTCGACGCCACCATCGATGCGCCGCACCTGGATAATGCGCTGCCGGGGCTCGGCGGGACGGCGAAGGGCTTGGTAAAAGTGCGCGGCACTGTCGATGCGCCGCAGCTGCTGGCCGACATCACCGCCCGGGCGCTGCGCTGGCAGGAGCTGACCATCGCCCAGGTCAACGTCAAAGGGGATGTGAAATCCACCGATCAGATTGGCGGTAACCTGGACGTGCGGGTGGATCGCATCAGCCAGCCGGGGGTCAATATCAGCCTGGTGCAGCTCAATGCCAAAGGTACAGAGAAACAGCATGAGCTGCGGCTACGCGTGCAGGGCGATCCGGTTTCCGGCCAGCTGGCGCTGGCAGGCAGCTTCGATCGTCAGGCCGAACGCTGGAAGGGCTCGCTGAGCGATACCCGCTTCCAGACGCCGGTGGGGCCGGTAGCGCTGACGCGCAGCATTGCGCTGGACTATCGCAATCTGGAGCAGAAAATCAGCATCGGGCCACACTGCTGGACCAACCCGAACGCCGAGCTCTGCGTGCCTGAAACCATTGACGCGGGCGCCAGCGGACGGGCGCGGGTGAATCTCAACCGCTTCGATCTGGCGATGCTCAAGCCGTTTATGCCGGAGGCGACCCAGGCCAGCGGCGTGTTTACTGGTAATGCCGATGTGAGCTGGGACACCACCAAAGAGGGACTGCCGCAGGGCAAAGTGACCCTCAGCGGGCGCAACGTCAAGGTGACCCAGGTCGTCAACGACGCGCCGTTGCCGGTGGCGTTCGATACGCTGAACCTCAGCGCCGACCTGCACAACAATCGCGCCGAGCTGGGCTGGCTTATCCGCCTGACCAACAATGGTCAACTGGATGGGCAAGTGCAGGTTACCGACCCGCAGGGGCGGCGTAACCTCGGCGGCAACGTCAATATCAGCAACTTCTCGCTGGCGATGATCAACCCGATTTTCGCTCGTGGTGAAAAGGCAGAGGGAAGGCTCAACGCCCGTCTGCGTCTGGGCGGCAATGTGAAAAGTCCGCAGCTGTTCGGCCAGATGCAGCTGAGCGGGGTGGATATCGACGGCAACTTTATGCCGTTTGATATGCAGCCGAGCCAGCTGGCGATGAACTTCAACGGCACGCGCTCGACCCTGCAGGGGACGGTGAACACCCGCCAGGGGCAAATCGCCCTCAGCGGTAACGCCGACTGGACGCAGATCGATAACTGGCGGGCGCAAATTGCGGCGAAAGGCAGCCGGGTGCGGATCACGGTGCCGCCGATGGTGCGTCTCGATGTATCGCCGGATGTGGTGTTTACCGCCACGCCAAGCCTGTTCAATCTCGACGGCAAAGTGGATGTGCCCTGGGCGCGGATCGTGGTCAACGAGGTGCCGGAGAGCGCGGTCGGCGTCTCCTCTGATGAAGTGATGCTGGATAAAAACCTCAAGCCGATTAAGCAGCAGAGCGCCAGCATCCCGATCAACAGCAACCTGACCATTCACGTCGGCAACAACGTTCGTCTGGAAGCCTTCGGCCTGAAAGCGCGTCTGACGGGTGATTTGAAAGTGGCGCAGGACAAGCAGGGGCTGGGCCTCAACGGGCAGATTAATATTCCGGACGGCCGTTTCCACGCCTATGGTCAGGACTTGATTGTCCGCAAAGGGGAGCTGCTGTTCTCCGGTCCGCCGGATCAGCCGTTGCTGAATATCGAAGCGATTCGTAACCCGGATGCCACCGAAGACGATGTGATCGCCGGCGTTCGCGTCACCGGCTCCGCCGATCAGCCGAAAGCGGAGATCTTCTCTGATCCGGTTATGTCCCAGCAGGAAGCGCTGTCTTATCTGCTGCGCGGCCAGGGTTTGAGTAGTGGTCAGAGCGATAGCGCCGCGATGACCTCAATGCTTATTGGTATGGGGGTTGCACAAAGTGGTCAGGTTGTGGGTAAAATCGGCGAGACGTTTGGCGTAAGCAACTTGGCGTTGGACACCGAAGGGGTAGGCGATTCTTCCCAGGTGGTGGTCAGCGGCTATGTACTGCCGGGTCTGCAGGTAAAATACGGGGTCGGTATCTTCGATTCCCTGGCGACGCTGACTTTACGTTATCGCCTGATGCCTAAGCTATATGTGGAAGCGGTGTCTGGCATCGACCAGGCGCTCGATTTGCTCTATCAGTTTGAGTTTTAGCAATGCGAATATTTGTTTACGGCAGTTTACGACGCAAACAAGGCAACAGCCACTGGATGACCAACGCCCAGTGGCTGGGCGCTCATAGTGTCGACGATTATCAGCTGTACAGCCTGGGCCACTATCCAGGCGCGGTGCCCGGCGAAGGCACAGTACATGGTGAAGTTTATCGTATTGATGCATCGACGCTGGCCGAACTGGATGCGCTGCGCACCAAGGGGGGCGAGTATGCGCGCCACCTGATTCAGACGCCTTACGGCAGCGCATGGATGTATGTCTATCAACGTTCCGTTGAGGGTTGTACGTTGATAGCGAACGGCAACTGGTTGGATCGCGACCAGTATTAACCACGACAGCGCCACCTTCGGGTGGCGTTGTTTTTTCCTGCGCCCACCTTTTTACCAGAGCGGAAGATAATCCTTCACCATCCACTTCACGGAAGCCAGCATCGTCAGCGCGAGCAATAGCTACGGGCGCCAGGATGCAGAGGCTGATTGATCGTCAGGCGGTCAAAAAGCGAGGGGTCGTTAAAATAGCGTTTATCGGTATAAAAGACATGGTCGCCGGCGATAAGACGCAGATACCCCTGTTTTTCACAGGCGGCGGTCGTGAAGCCAGAAAAGTTAAGGGTGAAATAGCGAACGCTTTTCACGGGACACCCTCCATGGTGTTATCGCGGCTATCCGTGCCGCAATCAGGCAGGGGATGACCCTGCCTGAGACAGAATTACTTCTGCTTAGCGCGCTCGAAAGAGGCAACGATTTCGGCTTTCGCCGCTTCCGCGTTGTCCCAACCGTCGACTTTAACCCACTTGCCTTTTTCCAGATCTTTGTAGTGCTCAAAGAAATGAGTGATCTGGGCTTTCAGCAGTTCCGGCAGGTCGTTCACATCGTTGATGTGATCGTATTCTTTGCTCAGCTTGGTGTGCGGTACGGCAACCAGTTTCGCATCTTCACCAGATTCGTCGGTCATCTTCAGAACGCCAACCGGACGGCAGCGGATCACGGAGCCCGGCTGCAGCGGGTACGGAGTCGGGACCAGCACGTCAACCGGGTCGCCGTCCAGGGACAGGGTGTGGTTGATGTAGCCGTAGTTGCACGGATAGAACATTGCCGTGGACATGAAACGGTCAACGAACAGTGCACCGCTCTCTTTGTCGACTTCGTATTTGATAGGATCTGCGTTCGCCGGGATTTCGATCACGACGTAGATGTCTTCCGGCAGATCTTTGCCCGCAGGTACGTTGAGTAAGCTCATGTCTGTTTCCTTTAAAATGTATGGCAAACAAGTGCTCGGTATTATAGCCAACTCACATCGAAAGTCTTCGCTTCTTTTTCCCGATATCGCCGCAGAGTGCTCCGAATTTTTCGCGTAATAATGACATGAAAATCCATAAACATAGCCACATCATGAATAAATTTATGTAACCGTTTTCATTGCATGTGATTGATTTATCATACTGCTTAAAAAAACGTCATAAACCGCAACAGCCGCGCTCCCTGCGAAGCCTTATCGGCTCTCCGCTGGGCAGTAGGGCCATCATTAACATCTCATTTACTTTTTTGAAGTGTGATGTAACGCATTCAGTTACATCACCGATTGTCTATAGTTTGTCCGCAGGTGAGACTTTAACCAACAATAACCCTACGAGGATACCCTTATGTGGAAGCGCTTACTTCTTGTCACAGCAGTTTCCGCAGCTATGTCGTCTATGGCGATAGCTGCCCCGCTAACCGTAGGTTTTTCGCAGGTCGGTTCTGAATCCGGCTGGCGTGCGGCGGAAACCAGCGTCGCGAAAGAGGAGGCCGCCAAGCGCGGTATCACCCTGAAGATCGCTGATGGTCAGCAAAAACAGGAAAACCAGATCAAAGCAGTGCGTTCCTTTATTGCTCAAGGGGTCGACGCGATCTTCATTGCGCCGGTGGTGGCCACCGGCTGGGAACCGGTGCTGAAAGAGGCGAAAGAGGCCAAGATCCCGGTTTTCCTCCTCGACCGTTCCATTGATGTTAAAGATAAAGATCTCTACATGACCACCGTGACCGCCAACAACGTGCTGGAAGGCCAGCTGATTGGCGACTGGCTGGTGAAAACCGTCGACGGTAAGCCGTGTAACGTCGTTGAACTGCAGGGCACCGTTGGGGCCAGCGTGGCCATCGATCGTAAGAAAGGCTTCGCCGACGCGATTGCCAAAGCGTCGAATATCAAAATTATCCGCTCCCAGTCCGGCGACTTCACCCGCAGTAAAGGGAAAGAGGTCATGGAGAGCTTTATCAAAGCTGAGAATAACGGCAAAAACATCTGCATGGTGTTCGCTCATAACGACGATATGGCCATCGGCGCCATCCAGGCCATTAAAGAAGCTGGTCTGAAGCCGGGCAAAGATATTCTGACCGGCTCCATCGACGGCGTGCCGGATATCTATAAAGCGATGATCGCTGGTGAAGCCAACGCCAGCGTCGAGCTGACGCCAAATATGGCCGGCCCGGCGTTTGATGCGCTGGAGAAATACAAAAAAGACGGCACCCTGCCGGAGAAGCTGACCATTACCAAATCGACGCTGTATCTGCCGGATACGGCGAAAGAAGAGTTAGAGAAGAAGAAAAATATGGGCTACTGAGTGGGGAGCCCCTCATTCCATCCCTCTCCCCGGTGGGAGAGGGTAAAAAGCAGCGTTCCAGAAACCCCGGGAAGCCCAGCGCGACCCGGGGTAACCTGACATCATTTGAAGGTGACATCGATTATGAGCGCCGAGGCACACCAGGAGATCCTTCGCACCGAAGGACTTAGTAAATTCTTCCCCGGCGTTAAGGCGCTGGATAACGTCAACTTTAGCCTGCGGCGCGGCGAAATCATGGCCCTGTTGGGCGAAAACGGCGCCGGAAAATCGACGCTTATCAAAGCGCTGACCGGCGTTTACCATGCCGATCGCGGCACTATCTGGCTGGAAGGCCAGGCTATTTCGCCCAAAAATACCGCCCATGCCCAGCAGCTGGGGATCGGCACCGTCTACCAGGAAGTGAACCTGCTGCCCAATATGTCGGTGGCGGATAACCTGTTCATCGGCCGTGAGCCGCGGCGGTTTGGTCTGCTGCGACGTAAAGAGATGGAGGCCAGGGCGACGGCGCTGATGGCCTCCTACGGCTTTTCCCTCGACGTGCGCGAGCCGCTGAACCGCTTTTCGGTGGCGATGCAGCAGATCGTCGCTATCTGTCGGGCCATCGACCTGTCGGCCAAGGTGCTGATCCTCGACGAGCCCACCGCCAGCCTCGATACCCAGGAGGTGGAGATGCTGTTCACCCTGATGCGCCAGCTCAGGGATAACGGCGTCAGCCTGATCTTCGTCACCCATTTTCTCGACCAGGTCTATGCGGTCAGCGACCGCATCACCGTGCTGCGTAACGGCACATTTGTGGGCTGCCGTGAGACCCGCGAGCTGCCGCAGATTGAGCTGGTGAAAATGATGCTGGGTCGCGAACTGGACCATAATGCCCTGCAGCGGGCGGGCCGTACCCTGCTGAGCGATAAACCGGTAGCGGCGTTTGAAGGCTACGGTAAAAAAGGAACCATCGCCCCGTTCGACCTGCAGGTCCGCCCGGGAGAAATTGTAGGCCTCGCCGGCCTGCTGGGTTCCGGACGCACGGAAACCGCCGAGGTGATCTTCGGCATTAAAACGGCGGACAGCGGGAAGGCGTGGATCAAAGGCAAACCTCAGACCCTGCGCTCCCCGCATCAGGCTTCCTGCCTCGGGATCGGCTTCTGTCCTGAAGATCGCAAAACCGACGGCATTATCGCCGCCGCTTCGGTGCGGGAAAATATCGTTCTGGCCCTGCAGGCGCAGCGCGGCTGGCTGCGGCCGATCCCCCGGCGTGAACAGAACGAGATCGCCGAGCGCTTTATTCGCCAGCTGGGGATCCGTACCCCGAGCGCCGAGCAGCCGATCGAGTTTCTCTCCGGCGGCAATCAGCAGAAGGTGCTGCTCTCCCGCTGGCTGCTGACCAAACCGCAGTTCCTGATCCTCGATGAGCCGACCCGCGGCATCGACGTCGGCGCCCATGCGGAAATTATTCGCCTGATTGAAACCCTCTGCGCCGATGGCCTGGCGCTGCTGGTTATCTCTTCTGAACTGGAGGAGCTGGTGGGTTACGCCGATCGGGTCATTATCCTGCGCGATCGCCGACAGGTGGCGGAGATCCCGCTCGCCGAGCTCTCTGTTCCGGCGATCATGAACGCTATTGCGGCATAAGGAGTAACCCATGATGCCTCGATCTCTTTCGCAAACCGGCCCGGAGAAGCGACGCTTCACCTGGCCGAAGGGCACCCCGCAGATTATTGCCCTGCTGCTGGTTCTGCTGGTAGACAGCCTGGTGGCGCCCCATTTTTATCAGGTGGTGCTCCAGGATGGCCGCCTGTTTGGCAGCCCGATCGATATTCTCAACCGCGCCGCGCCGGTGGCGCTGCTGGCGATTGGCATGACGCTGGTGATCGCCACCGGCGGCATCGACCTGTCGGTAGGGGCGGTGATGGCGATTGCCGGCGCGACGGCCGCCTCGATGACCGTCGCCGGGCACAGCCTGCCGGTGGTGCTGTTGGCCGCGCTGGCCGCGGGCGCGCTGGCCGGATTGTGGAACGGCATCCTCGTGGCGGTCCTTAAGATCCAGCCCTTTGTGGCGACGCTGATCCTGATGGTGGCCGGGCGCGGAGTGGCGCAGTTGATCACCGCCGGGCAGATCGTCACCTTTGATTCCCCGGCCCTGGCGTGGCTCGGCAGCGGATCGTTTCTGCTGTTTCCGACGCCGGTGATCGTCGCCGCCGCTACGCTGCTGCTGTTCTGGCTGTTTACCCGTAAAACGGCGCTGGGCATGTTTATTGAGGCGGTAGGGATCAACATCCGCGCGGCGAAAAACGCCGGTGTCAATACCCGCATCGTGGTGATGCTGGCCTATGTCCTGAGCGGCGTCTGCGCGGCGATCGCCGGGATCATCGTGGCGGCGGACATCCGCGGCGCGGATGCCAATAACGCCGGGCTATGGCTTGAGCTGGACGCCATTCTGGCGGTGGTCATCGGCGGCGCCTCGCTGATGGGCGGGCGCTTTAACCTGCTGCTCTCGGTGGTGGGGGCGCTGATTATCCAGGGAATGAACACCGGGATTTTGCTCTCCGGCTTCCCGCCGGAGCTCAACCAGGTGGTGAAAGCGGTGGTGGTGCTGTGCGTACTGATTGTCCAGTCGCCGCGCTTTATCGGTTTACTGAAAGGGGTACGCGGCCGTGATAAAACGTAATTTACCATTGATGATCACCCTTGCGGTGTTTGTGCTGGGCTACCTCTACTGCCTGACCCAGTTCCCCGGTTTTGCCTCAACGCGGGTGATCTGCAATATCCTGACGGATAATGCCTTCCTCGGGATCATCGCCGTGGGCATGACCTTCGTGATCCTCTCCGGCGGGATCGATCTGTCGGTGGGGTCGGTGATCGCCTTTACCGGCGTCTTCCTCGCCAAAGCGATTGGCTTTTGGGGAATCTCGCCGCTGGTGGCCTTTCCGCTGGTGCTGGTGATGGGCTGCGCCTTCGGCGCGTTTATGGGGCTGCTGATTGACGCCCTGAAGATCCCGGCCTTTATCATCACCCTCGCCGGCATGTTCTTCCTGCGCGGCGTGAGCTATCTGGTGTCAGAGGAGTCGATTCCGATTAACCACCCAGTGTACGACACCCTGTCCGGGCTGGCATGGACCATTCCCGGCGGCGGTCGTCTCAGCGCCATGGGACTGCTGATGCTGCTGGTGGTGGTGGCCGGTATTTTTGTCGCCCATCGCACCCGCTTTGGCAACCAGGTGTATGCCATCGGCGGCAACGCCACGTCGGCGAATCTGATGGGGATTTCGACTCGCAGCGCCACGATCCGTATCTATATGCTCTCCACCGGACTGGCGACGCTGGCCGGGATCGTCTTTTCCATTTATACCCAGGCGGGCTATGCGCTGGCGGGCGTCGGCGTCGAGCTGGATGCGATTGCCTCGGTGGTGATCGGCGGTACGCTGCTAAGCGGTGGCGTCGGTACCGTGCTGGGAACGCTGTTCGGGGTGGCGATCCAGGGGCTGATTCAGACCTACATCAACTTCGACGGCACCCTCAGCTCATGGTGGACGAAAATCGCCATCGGCATTTTGCTGTTTATCTTTATCGCGCTGCAGCGTGGGCTGACCGTGCTGTGGGAAAATCGGCAGAATGCGGCGGTGACGCGGGTGAGCGGGGCGGGGAGTCGCTAAGAAATGCTCCTCCCGCAGGCGCGGGAGGAGCGGGCAGGGCGCTTAGGCGTCCGGGAACGCTTTAATAAAGTTCTCGACGTCTTCTACCATGTGGTTGTTGCCGACGAAGAAGGAGCGACGCTGATGCAGGCTTTCCGGGATAATATCCAGAATACGCTCTTTACCGTCGCTGGCCTTACCGCCCGCCTGTTCGGCTAGGAAGGCCATCGGGTTGCATTCATACAGCAGGCGCAGCTTGCCTTCCGGGTGGCTGGCGGTGCTCGGATAGAGATAGATGCCGCCTTTCAGCAGGTTGCGGTGGAAGTCCGCCACCAGCGAGCCGATATAGCGTGAGGTATAAGGACGCTGAGTCGCTTTGTCCTCTTCCTGACAGTACTTAATGTACTTCTTCACGCCCTGCGGGAATTTGATGTAGTTGCCTTCGTTGATGGAGTAGGTATTGCCCTTCTCCGGGAAGCGCATGCGCTCCTGGCATAGACAGAAGACGCCAAGGGACGGGTCGTAGGTGAAGGCGTGAACGCCGCAGCCGGTGGTATACACCAGCATCGTCGACGATCCGTAGACCACATAGCCCGCGGCCACCTGCTTGTTGCCCGGCTGCAGGAAGTCTTCTTCTGTCACCGGCGTGCCGACAGGCGTCACGCGGCGGTAGATAGAGAAGATCGTACCGACAGAGACGTTAACGTCGATGTTAGAGGAGCCATCCAGAGGGTCCATCAGCACCACGTATTTGGCGTGTTCACACCCTTCGAAGACGACAATCTCATCTTCTTCTTCAGAGGCGATCCCGGCAACAATATCGCGTGCTCGCAGTGCGGCTTTTAATTTTTCATTAGCGAACAGATCGAGTTTTTGCTGAACCTCGCCCTGAACGTTTTCAGCACCGCTGGCACCCAGGATATCGACCAGACCGGCCTTGTTGATATCGCGGTGGATGATCTTGGCGCCCAACTTTATTGCTGACAACAAAGCAGTCAGCTCACCGGTGGCGTGGGAGAACTCGTGCTGCTTTTCAACAATAAACTCACCTAACGTTTTCATAACTCGTTCCCTGCATTTTTATGTTGAGTAAAACGAACGCAACAATCTTAACAAAGAATCAAAAAAGTGCGCACAGGTGAATCGCGCCAGCAAAATACAGATTCGCCTGAAATGCATTTCGCCAGGGCCCGGGATATGGGTAAAATGTGCCCCGGATAAGAAAAGGAAATGACGAATGCGCATTCATATTTTAGGAATCTGTGGCACGTTTATGGGGGGGCTGGCCATGCTGGCGCGCTCCCTCGGTCATGAGGTAACGGGGTCGGATGCTAACGTCTATCCGCCGATGAGCACCCTGCTGGAAAACCAGGGGATTGATTTAATTCAGGGCTATGACCCCAGCCAGCTGGAGCCCCGGCCGGACCTGGTGATCATCGGTAACGCCATGACTCGCGGCAACCCGTGCGTTGAAGCGGTGCTGGAAAATAATATTCCCTATATGTCCGGCCCGCAGTGGCTACACGACTTCGTGCTGCGCGATCGCTGGGTGCTGGCCGTCGCCGGGACCCACGGCAAAACCACCACTGCCGGCATGGCGACCTGGATCCTTGAAGCCTGCGGCTATAAACCGGGGTTCGTGATTGGCGGCGTTCCGGGCAATTTCGACGTCTCCGCGCGCCTGGGCGACAGCCCGTTCTTCGTCATTGAAGCCGACGAATATGACTGCGCCTTCTTCGACAAGCGCTCCAAGTTTGTTCACTACTGCCCGCGGACGCTGATCCTCAACAACCTTGAGTTCGACCACGCGGACATCTTTGATGACCTGAAGGCGATTCAGAAACAATTCCACCATCTGGTGCGCATCGTGCCGGGCAAAGGCAAAATTATCCTGCCGGAGAACGACATCAACCTGAAGCAGGTGATGGCGATGGGCTGCTGGAGCGAGCAGGAGCTGGTGGGCGAGCAGGGCCACTGGCAGGCGAAAAAACTGAACGCCGACGCCTCGCAGTGGGAAGTCTTACTCGACGGCGAAAAGGTCGGCGAAGTGAAGTGGGCGCTGGTCGGCGAGCATAATATGCATAACGGCCTGATGGCGATTGCCGCGGCGCGTCACGTCGGCGTGCTGCCGGCGGATGCCGCGAACGCGCTGGGCAGCTTTATCAACGCCCGCCGTCGCCTGGAGCTGCGGGGCGAAGCCAACGGCGTCACCGTGTATGACGATTTCGCCCATCATCCGACGGCAATCCTCGCCACGCTGCAGGCGCTGCGCGGTAAAGTAGGCGGTACCGCGCGCATTCTCGCCGTGCTGGAGCCGCGCTCTAACACCATGAAAATGGGCGTCTGCAAGGACGATCTGGCGCCGTCTCTCGGCCGCGCCGATGAAGTGTTCCTCCTGCAGCCGCAGCATATTCCGTGGCAGGTGGCGGAAGTGGCGGAAGCCTGCGTCCAGCCGGCCCACTGGAGCGCCGACGTCGATACCCTGGCGGAGATGGTGGTCAAAACCGCCCACCCGGGCGACCATATCCTGGTGATGAGCAACGGCGGCTTCGGCGGTATTCATCAGAAGCTGCTGGATAAGCTGGCGCAAAAAGCGGCCGCGGCTGAATAAGCGCGTACGCCTCCGGTAACTGCCCTCCGCGTGAGGGCAGTTTTATTTTAGCTACCAGGAATTGTGTGATGCTGACCTGCGAAAGCGTACGTTCTACCGACTCGCCCCATTTCGCCATGCTGGACGCGCTTTACGCGCGCGCCTTTCCGTGGCACGAGCAGCGCGAAAGCGAGGCCAAACGTCAGGCGCTGAGCCACCCGCGCTACGCGCTGGAAGCATGGTTCGATGAAGGCGTCTTTGTCGGCCTCAGCGGCTGCTGGCAGTTTGCCGGCTACGGTTATATCGAACATCTGGCGATCGACGACACGCTGCGCTCCCGCGGCTATGGTAAACAGTTGCTGGCGCAGATCCTGACGCGCGCCCCGCTGACCATTCTGGAAATCGATCCGCTAACCACGGCCATCGCCCATAAACGGCTGCGCTTTTATCAGTCGATGGGGTTCCATGCTAATCCCTGGGCGCATCATCACCCGAGCTATCATCAGGGCATTGCGGATCATGAGCTGCTGGTGCTGAGCTACCCGCAGCCGATCGATGAGCGGCAGTATCAGCAGTTTGCCCGGGATCTCGGGCACGAGGTGATGGGGCGGGAGTAGCCCGGCTCGGCGTACCGCTCCGGGCATTCGACTGGCGGCGCTGTTACTCTTTGGCGATCGGCGTCTCGTTCTCCGCGACTTTGTTATCGCCCTGAATCTTAGCGATTTTCTGCTCAACGGCGGCTACCTGGGCGCTGTCGTGCAGCAGGGTGTAGGTCAGATCAAACTGCGCGCTGGCGCCCGGCTGCAGCTGCTTCACGCGTTTTTGTTCGCGTTCAATGGTGACCGGATAGGCGTAGCTGGTCCCCGGTTCGATACCGGTGACGTAGCCCTGCTTGACGGTATCGGTGTTTTTCCACAGCGTCAGGACCGGCAGCTGACGGGTATCAAACTGAATAGAGGCCCCTTTATCGCCCGCTTTGTTGACCACCGCGGCCAGGGTCTGGTGATTTTCATCGGCCAGCGGCTGAATATTAAATACCATCTCGTCAAAATCTTTGGTCGGTCCCTGATAGGTCTGCCAGGTTTTTAACCCGCTCTTCGCGTAATCATTGAACGGGCTGATGCTGGACATCGGGGCGAGGAAGCGCGCGCCTTCTTCGAGGATCGGGGTGCCGAAGTTGCTGTGGTAGATGATCTGATAATCATGCGGATAGTCGGCATGGTTGGTTAAGACGTCATGTAAGCTGAAGCTGTTGCTACCCGGCACGTAGCGCAGTTCGGTCAGGGTCTGCAGATCGGCTTTTTTAAAGGTGCTTTCTTTCACCAGCCCGCGGATGCGGATTTCATACGGCGCGCTGTCGGCCACCTCCACCTCCACCAGAGAGGCCGGCGTGTTGCCCGCCTTGCCGTGTAGGGTATAAATTTGCCCGTCCGCGGTCACCGGATGGCCGGTCCATTCATAGCCGCAGCGGACCATCATCTCGTTGAATCCTTCCAGCCAGCCGAGGCCATTGCGGCTTTCCAGGTTGATAAACGCCGGGTTGACGACCTCTTTAACCGGCGAATCCCAGCCCATCCGGCTGCCGAAACCCTCAATACGCAGCAAGTTCATGCCGCGTGTCGGACTCAGGGTGATGGTCAGGCCGTCTTTACTATGAATGGTGAGGATTTTGCTGCCTTCCTGCTTACCGCCGTGCAGGACTTTCTGCTCAATGCTGAACGCATGATCTTTCACCTTCAGCTGATCGCTGTTGATCTGCCAGTTTCCTTTATCCATCCCCTCTTCAGCGTTCGTCAGCACCCATGTTTTTGCCGCGGCCGAGCCGGAAACCAGCAGGGCGATCGTCGTCAGAACCAATGTCTTTTTCATTTTTATTCCCTTTTTGCTGAATCGATTGTGTCATTGACGTGTGAAATCTACCGGCATGGGGGTGATTAAAATGTGAAGCGCCTCACCTGGTGAGAAAACGGCCGATTTGCTGAGGCTAAATGGGATGGAAGTCGTATTATCTTGCTATGTAATACGTATTTATCACCAGAATATGTGATCTATATTGTTTTTAGCTTTAACGATTCAGCTTGACAGTAAGGCAATAAACAAACGTATCGTCGTGTGGATGAGGGGACTCAGGCGATGCGACGGGAATCCCCCTGCTGGCGCAAGCCTTAGAGCTGGGGTGAAGGTAGGCCGGATAAGGCGTAGCCGCCATCCGGCACAACGACGGGAACGGGGTCTGGTACAGCTTGCCCGGCGGCGCTGCGCTTGCGCGGGCCTACGGTGTTGAGTAACCGTTTGATATATAGGGAACCGTAGCCCGGATAAGGCGCAGCGCGCCGCCATCCGGGAGACTATTGCGGGCAAAAACAGCGGGACTTAGCCTTCGTTTTCCGCCAGTTCACGCAGATACTGGAAGATCAGGCGCGCCGATTTCGGCGGCTTGTTGCCTTCTTTCTCTTTCTTCGCATTGCGGATCAGCGAACGCAGCTGCTGACGGTCAGCCTCTGGCCACAGGTTCAGTACTTCAGCGACGGCGTCATCCCCGTCGTCAATCAGTCGATCGCGGATCTGCTCCAGCTTGTGGAACAGCGCAACCTGCTGGTTGTGACGGTTTTTCAGCTTGTCCAGCGCCTGACGAATCGGATCGACATCGCGGTTGCGCAGCATCTTACCGATAAGCTGCAGCTGGCGGCGGCGACCCTCTTTTTTGATTCGCTGGGCGAGTTCGATGGCGTCGCGCAGGTCGGTATCCAGCGGAATTTTATCCAGCGCGTTTTTCCCCAGGTCAACGAGTTCCGCGCCAAGACGCTTCAGTTCTTCCGCGTCGCGCTTAATTTCACTCTTACTGACCCAGATGATTTCATCATCTTCATCTTCAACGTTATCACCGGGCACGTCGTCGAGCCAGTCTTCGGGCTGCTTTGTCATCTCAGGCTCCTTAAAAAAAGAGGCTAATGTTACCAGTTAAGGCGCGCACTGAAAAACGGTTCTCTGTTAGACTTCAGTTAACTCCTTCTTACATTATGGCATTAGCAATGAAAGTCATCTCTCAAGTTGCACAGCAGCGTAAGACGCTGGAAGAAGCCGTTACCACGGCACTGGAACTGGCGGCAGGTAAATCTGACGGTGCGGAAGTTTCCGTCAGCAAAACCACGGGCATCGGCGTCAGCACCCGCTATGGCGAAGTGGAGAATGTAGAATTCAACAGCGATGGGGCATTAGGCATCACGGTTTACCATCAGAACCGCAAGGGCAGTGCCTCCTCCACCGATCTTAGCCCGGACGCTATCGCCCGCACCGTGCAGGCGGCGCTGGATATCGCCCGCTATACCTCCCCGGACCCGTTTGCCGGCGTAGCCGATAAAGATCTGCTGGCCTTTGACGCCCCGGATCTGGACCTGTTCCACCCGGCGGAGGTCTCCCCGGACGACGCTATCGAACTGGCCGCCCGCGCGGAGCAAGCGGCCCTGAAGGCCGATAAACGCATCACCAACACCGAAGGCGGCAGCTTTAACAGCCACTACGGCATTAAAGTGTTCGGTAACAGTCACGGCATGCTGCAAAGTTACTGCTCGACTCGCCATTCCCTCTCCAGCTGCGTCATTGCGGAAGATGACGGCGATATGGAGCGCGACTACGCCTACACCATTGGCCGGGCGATCGAGGATCTGCAGTCCCCGGAATGGGTCGGGGAAGAGTGCGCCCGCCGCACCCTGTCGCGCCTGGCGCCGCGTAAGCTGTCGACCATGAAGGCGCCGGTCATTTTCGCCAACGAAGTGGCGACCGGGTTGTTTGGCCACCTGGTCGGAGCGATTGCCGGCGGCGCGGTCTACCGTAAATCGACCTTCCTGCTCGATTCGCTGGGCAAACAAATTTTGCCGGAGTGGCTGACCATTGAAGAGCATCCGCACCTGCTGAAAGGGCTGGCCTCCACGCCGTTCGACAGCGAAGGCGTGCGCACCGAACGTCGCGATATCGTCAAAGACGGCGTGCTGACCCAGTGGCTGCTGACCAATTACTCAGCGCGCAAGCTGGGGATGAAAAGCACCGGCCACGCCGGGGGCATCCACAACTGGCGCATTAACGGCCGCGGCCTGAGTTTTGCAAAGATGCTTAAAGAGATGGGCACCGGTCTTGTGGTTACCGAACTGATGGGGCAGGGTGTCAGTGGCGTCACCGGCGACTACTCACGCGGCGCATCCGGCTTCTGGGTAGAAAACGGCGAAATTCAATATCCTGTCAGTGAGATCACCATTGCAGGAAATCTGAAAGAAATGTGGCGTCATATCGTGACCATTGGCGATGATATTGAAACGCGCAGCAACATTCAGTGCGGTTCTGTGCTGCTGCCGGAGATGAAAATCGCCGGGCAATAACACCTGTTTGCTTAAATAATAAAAAGGAAGTGAGCAATGCGTAAAAAACTGTTAGCGATGCTGGCTGTCTCTGCTTTTGCGCTCGGTTCAGCGTCGGCCTTCGCCGACCTGGGCGAAGACATGGACACTCTGGCAGAAAACCTGCAAGTGGTACAGAAGACCTCCGACGCCGGCGAGCTGAAAGCGGCGCTGAATAAGATGCGTACCGCCGCGGTCGATGCTCAGAAAGAGACCCCGCCGAAGCTGGAAGGCAAAGCGGCCGACAGCGCTGAGATGAAAGATTACCGTCACGGTCTGGATATTCTGATCGGCCAGATCGACGGTGCGCTGAAGCTGGCGAACGAAGGCAAGGTGAAAGAGGCGCAGGCCGCCGCGGAGGAGTTTAAAACCACCCGCAACACCTATCATAAGAAGTACCGCTAACCGTTCTTTTCGGGAGGCATCAGCCGATGCCTCCCACCTGAAAGCCTACCGATATCACATTTTTCCACTCTCTTTTTCCGGCCTTTCCGCTGCCGCGGGCGCCTTGTCCATGCTCATTGTTGTGATGCATCTCACGCCATAGCCGTCGTTTTTACCTTTTCCCTGTGAATATGTGGGGTCGATCACCCCTGCCGCCTCCCTTTCCACTTCGAAGTGGAAAACAACTCGCTACAAACTCCTGTCCCCCGGCGCTACCTTGATTTCCAGAGACATCAGCGGGGTAACACAAGTGAATAACGGAGCGGTAATAAACGACGTAGGGGAGCAGGCGGCGCAGACCGAACGCCTGGCTGACAAGATGTTACAGCAGGTATTCGCCCTGTTAAGCCGTCACGACATCGTCCCTAACGACGTTCAGGAGCAAATGCTGACTTCCCACGTGCGGGCCATGGCCCACCGGTCAATCAGCGGCGAACCGCTACCGGAAGTGGATGCCAGTCTGTTCGAAGAAATTTCTGAAGATTCAATGATGCTGGCCCGCGAAGTGGTCGCACAGTTCGGCAACCTGCCTGATGAAGAGGCCTGGCTGCTCTCCGTCCACTTCGAAGTCGCGAAAGATAACCTGTAAGGAGCAAAACATGGAACAAATCACTGTAGTCATTGGCGACCGTCTGGGTAAAGGCCAAAAAGTCGCCGCAGGCGCTGAAAAAGCGGGCGCACGTGCTGTGGTCGTCCCTGGCGTTGCGGCCGACATGAAGCTTGGCGACATAATGAAAGCGGAAAACGCCACCTTCGGCATCTCCTTCTGCGGCAGCGGCGGCGCCGGCGCCATCACCGCCCAGACCAAATACGGCTACAAAGCAAAATACGGTATGCGCTCTATTGATGAGGGCGTCACCGCTATCAACGAAGGCTGCAACGTGCTGGGCTTCGGCTTTATGGATAAAGAAGAGCTGGGCGAGCGGCTGGTAGAAGCCTGGAAAAAGAAATACGGCGCATAAGTATGAAAGAGCAATTCACCACCACGGTGAGGGTTGCCGGCAAAGGCGAAAGCAAATCACGGGCCTTCGCCGATGCCCTGAACCATGTGCAGGCTGCGGTGATGAAATCATCCTCGCGCATCCTACTGCGTATTGAGCCACAGGACGTGACGGTTGTTCATGCGCGCGAAGCGGTACGAAAAGAGGCGTTTCTGTTCTTCTTTTTGCGCCGTGAACGACGGACCTACAGCGTGGAGCTGGACGTCACCGTCAACGTGACCGCCATCGATCTCGATAAAGTGGATTTCGTCACGCAAACCTGATTGTTAGCAAAAGGTCTGACTATGTTCCTGATAATTTTAATAAAATCGCTTATCATCGGCGGCCTGGTCGGCGTCGGCGTGGGCGCCGGAGCGGCACGCATGTTTCATGCCCCCACCACGCAGGGGATGGGGGCGTTTCGAACCCTGGGCGAGCTGAATTCCTGTGAGGGCGATCCGGCCTCCCACTTCTCCTTTGGCCTTGGCTTCTTCTTTAACGCCTGGGCCTCTTCCGTTGCAGCAGGCTCCTTCACCCAGGATGTTGACCACCGCATTATACCCAACTGGGGCGCGGCGGCGCTGATGCTGAAAAATCGTAACGTCGGCGAAACGCTGCACGATCCGAAAAAAATGGCCATCTCCTGCGGCATCATCGGCATGATTGTCGTCGCCTTCCTCAACCTGACCGCCTCGTCCGTACCGGAAGCGCTGCAGGTGACCGCCGTTAAGGTACTGGTGCCGGCGGCAAACCTGCTGGTGAACACCGTGATGCCGGTGATCTTCTGGCTGGCGGCGATCGATGCCGGTAAAAAATCAGGCTTCTGGGCGACGATTTTCGGCGGCGCCGCGCAGCTGATTATGGGTAACGCCGTACCGGGTCTGGTGCTGGGGATCCTGATCGGTAAAGGCGTCGAAGAGAGCGGCTGGAACCGGGTGACTAAAGTGATGATGGTGGCCATCGTCGCGCTGTTTGTCCTCAGCGGCTTCTTCCGTGGCTTCGACATGAAGATGATCGAATCCTTCCATCTGACCGTGCCGAACTGGCTGGACATGATCCACAACTCACTCAGCGGCAAGTAACGGGAGCCGGATAATGGAACAGAATAAAGGTTTTTGGTATGCCGACTGGTCGTTCCCGATCTTTGTTGGCCTGCTCTCCTCCGGCGTCTTCGCCGGGACCCACATGTACTACCTGTACGGCATCGGCGCCTTTAACGAAGTGGCTTTCGTGGCGATGCTGAAGTCGGGGATTGATACCGGCGTTTACGGCGCGGTGGCGGCGTTTGGCGCCAGCTTCCTGTTCGCCCGCATCATCGAAGGGTCGCTGGTAGGGATCCTCGATATCGGCGGCGCGATACAGACCGGTATCGGTCTTGGCGTGCCGGCGCTGCTGCTCGGCGCGGGCTTTGTCTTCCCGGTGGCGAACTTCGCCGCGTCGCTGGTCACCGGCCTGGTCCTCGGCCTGGCGGTGGGCTACATCATCATTCTGGCGCGTAAGTTCACCATCAACCAGAGCGATTCCACCTACGGCGCCGACGTGATGATGGGGGCCGGTAACGCCTCCGGCCGCTTCCTCGGTCCCTTGATCATCCTCAGCGCAATGACCGCCTCGATTCCTATCGGGATTGGCTCGCTGGTTGGCGCACTGCTGTTCTACATCTGGCAGAAACCGATCACCGGCGGCGCCATCCTCGGGGCGATGATCCTCGGTTCCATCTTCCCGGTGGCGATTAGCTAAGCGCCCGATGGCGCTGCGCTTATCGGGCCTACAAGCCAGCGCGGTTTGTAGGCCGGATAAGGCGGTACGCCGCCATCCGTACACTCTTTTCATCAGGAGATAGCTATGTTTGATTTACTCCTGCGCCGCGCGCGCCTCGTCGACGATACCCTGACTGATATCGCCATTCAGGACGGGAAAATCGCGGCGCTGGGCGAGATTAGCGCGCCCTCCCGTAAAACCATTGAGCTGAACGGCAAGGTTTACGTCAGCGCTGGCTGGATTGACTCTCACGTTCACTGCTACCCGAATTCACCGATTTATCACGATGAGCCGGATAGCGTCGGCATCGCCACCGGCGTCACCACCGTGATCGATGCCGGCAGCACCGGCGCCGACGACGTCGATGACTTCTATCAACTGACCCGTAAAGCGGCGACGGAAGTTTATGCGCTGCTCAACATCTCCCGCGTCGGGCTGATTGCGCAGAATGAGCTGGCCAATATGGCCAATATCGACGCCGCCGCGGTGAAGCAGGCGGTGCAGCGTCATCCCGACTTTATCGTCGGCCTGAAGGCGCGGATGAGCAGCAGCGTGGTGGGCGAAAACGGCATTACGCCGCTGGCGCGCGCCAAGGCCATTCAGCAGGAAAACGACGATCTGCCGCTGATGGTGCACATCGGCAATAACCCGCCGAACCTCGATGAAATCGCCGATCTGCTGAGCAGCGGCGACATCATTACCCACTGCTATAACGGCAAGCCGAACCGCATTCTGAATCCTGCCGGCGAGCTGCGCAGCTCTATTACTCGCGCTCTGCAGCGCGGCGTGCGTCTCGATGTCGGCCATGGCACCGCCAGCTTCAGCTTTGAGGTGGCGCGGCGGGCGATTGCGCTGGGCATTCTGCCGCACACCATTAGCTCCGATATTTACTGCCGTAACCGGATCGACGGCCCGGTGCGCTCGCTGGCGCTGGTGATGTCGAAATTCCTCGCCATCGGCATGACGCTGCCGCAGGTGATTGACTGCGTGACCGTCAGCGCCGCAGAAGGGCTGCGCCTGTCGCGTAAAGGGCGGCTGGAAGTGGGCTTCGACGCCGATTTAACGCTATTTCGCCTGGAGCACCGGCCCACGCTGCTGGTGGATGCTGAAAAAGAGAGCCTGCAGGCTGACAACATTCTGGTGCCGCTGGCCGCGATCCGCGCGGGCAAAGGCTATCTGACCGAACAAGGGAGCGCGGAACATGCCTTCGATTTTTGAGAAATACCATTTAAAACAGGTGATTAATACTTCTGGCCGCATGACGGCGCTGGGCGTTTCCACGCCGCGCCCGGAAGTGGTTGAAGCCGCGATGGCCGGTATGAACCAGTACTTTGAAATGAAAGACCTGGTGAATAAAACCGGCGAGTACATCGCCAAACTGTTGGATGTGGAAGGGGCGACCGTTGTCTCCTGCGCGTCGGCGGGGATTGCCCAGTCGGTAGCGGCGGTGCTGGTGAAAGACAGCGACTGGCTGCTGGAGAACCTGCACGTTACGCCGATTGAAAATAACGAAATCGTGTTGCCGAAGGGCCACAACGTCAACTTCGGCGCGCCGGTTGGCACCATGGTGGCGTTGGGCGGCGGTAAGCTGGTGGAAGCGGGCTACGCCAACGAATGTTCTGCCCAGCAGCTGGCGGCGGCGATCACTCCGCGCACCGCGGCGATTCTGTACATCAAATCCCACCACTGCGTGCAGAAAAGCATGCTCAACGTCGCGCAGGCCGCGGAAGTGGCGCGCCAGCATAACGTACCGCTGATCGTCGATGCGGCGGCGGAAGAAGATCTGCAGTGCTACTACCGCATGGGCGCCGACCTGGTTATCTACAGCGGCGCGAAAGCGATTGAAGGGCCGACCAGCGGGCTGGTGATCGGCAAAACGCAGTACGTCGAGTGGGTTAAACGCCAGTCGATGGGGATTGGCCGGGCGATGAAAGTGGGTAAAGAGGGCATTCTCGGCCTGACCTGCGCCATTGAACACTACCTGACGGCGAGCAAAGAGAGCGGTCAGCAGATGGTGGACAAGATGACGCCGTTTATCGAACAGCTCAATACTCTCAACGGCGTGACCGCGCGGGTGGTGTGGGACAGCGCGGGCCGCGATATCGCCCGCGCCGAAATTAAATTTGATGAAGCCACGACCGGCGTGAAGACCGGCGATCTGGTTAACGCGCTGAAGCAGGGCGAATACGCCATCTACTTCCGCGGCTATAAAGCGAATGAAGGCATTATCGAAGCCGATGTCCGCAGCGTAAACGCGGAGCAGCTGGCGGTGGTCGCTCGCCGCATCGCAGAAGTTCTGAATAAGGAGAAACAAGCATGAAACTGACCCCAAACTTTTACCGTGACCGCGTGTGCCTGAACGTCCTGGCGGGCAGCAAAGACAACGCCCGTGAAATTTACGACGCGGCGGAAGGTCACGTCCTGGTCGGCGTGCTCTCCAAAAACTATCCGGACGTCGCCAGCGCGGTGGCCGATATGCGCGACTACGCGAAGCTTATTGATAATGCGCTCTCCGTCGGGCTGGGGGCAGGCGATCCAAACCAGTCGGCGATGGTGAGCGAGATTTCTCGCCAGGTGCAGCCGCAGCACGTCAACCAGGTCTTCACCGGCGTGGCTACCAGCCGCGCGCTGCTCGGGCAGAACGAGACGGTGGTCAACGGCCTGGTCTCTCCCACCGGTACGCCGGGAATGGTGAAGATCTCCACCGGCCCGCTGAGCAGCGGCGCGGCGGATGGCATTGTGCCGCTGGAAACCGCCATCGCGCTGCTGAAAGACATGGGCGGCAGCTCCATCAAATACTTCCCGATGGGCGGCCTGAAGCACCGCGCCGAGTTTGAAGCCGTCGCCAAAGCCTGCGCCGCGCACGATTTCTGGCTCGAGCCGACCGGCGGTATCGATCTGGAAAACTACAGCGAGATCCTGAAAATCGCCCTCGATGCCGGGGTGAGCAAAATCATCCCGCATATTTACAGCTCGATTATCGATAAAGCCAGCGGTAACACCCGCCCGGCCGATGTTCGCCAGCTGCTGGAGATGACCAAACAGTTAGTGAAGTAGTGCCCTTGCCCCTCACCCTCAAAGGGTGAGGGGCAGCTTATCCCACTGAACCATCAAGGAGTTGCTATGCCTGTCGCTCGTCATCTGCTTGTCGCTTCACTGTCCCTGTTTGCCGCCGCCGCGGGCGCCGCGCAAACCCACTATGCCTGGGTAGGCACCTATAACCCCAATGGCGAAGGTCTGTATCGCTTTACCGTCGATGCCAAAACTGGCGCCCTGCGCGATAAGACGCTGGTGAGCTCGTTGCCGAACGTCGCGCAGTTAACCGTGTCGCGTGATGGCAAAACGCTTTATGCCGCCAGTGAGGTCGAAAAAGGCGTGGTGCAGGCGTGGCGCATTGAAAAGAACGGCGAGCTGACCGCGCTCAGCCAGGTCGCCTCCGGCGGCGCCGGGCCGGTGTATCTCTCCCTGACGCCGGACGGTAAGCATCTGCTGGTGGCTAACTATGTCAGCGGCAGTATCGCCGTGCTACCGGTGCAAGAAGATGGTAGCCTGGCTGAGGCGGTGGACAGGCATCAGGATGAAGGCCCGGCAGGCGCCGAACGCCCGGCGGCGGCCGTCGAGGGCAGCTTCGCCATCAGCGATCACAATGGCCCTCACGCCCATATGATCGCCGCGGATCCCAGTGGGAAGTTTGTTTACTCCACCGATCTCGGGCTGGATCGGATCTATCAGTATCGGCTGGATAGCGCCAGCGGCAAGCTAACGCCGAACGATCCGCCGTTTATCGCCGCCTCGTCGCCGGGAGCCGGCCCGCGCCACTTCGTCTTTACGCCACAGGGCGACGGCCTGTGGCTGATTAATGAGGAAGCGTCGACGCTGACCTTCTATCATCTGGATAAGCAAAGCGGCCTGCTGCGTGAAGGCAAAACTGTCTCCGCGCTGCCGGAAGGGTATAAAGGCACCAGCTTTGCCGCCGGACTTGTGTTGAGCAACGATGGCAAACAGCTATACGTCGCCAACCGCCTGCATAACAGCATTGCCCACTTCACGGTGCTGGCCGACGGCAGCCTGAGTCACCAGGAAGATATCTGGACGCGTGGCGATTATCCCCGCACCCTGACGCTGGATAATCAGGGGCAGTGGCTGTACGTCATGAACCAGCGTAGCGATAATATTACCCGCTTCAGCGTGGCGCCGAAGGATGGCAAATTAACCTTTGCCTCCGACTATACGCCGGTCGGTAGCCCATCGCAGATGGTGATATCCGCCCAACCCTGAGCCGTAATTACAAGGAACTGACATGCGATTTCCCAACCAACGCTTAGCGCAACTCTTCACCCTGCTGCGGAATGAAACGCTGCCGCAGGATGAGCTGGCGCAACGCCTGTCGGTTTCCACCCGTACCGTGCGCGCCGATATTACCGCCCTGAATACGCTGCTGGCGCAGTATGGCGCGCAGTTTATCCTTAACCGCGGCAGCGGTTATCAGCTGAAGATAGATAATCCGACGAGTTTCCAGGCGCTGGAGGAGACCGCGCCGAAGGCGCAGCACGTGCCGCGTACCGCCCAGGATCGCATCACGTTTCTGCTGGTGCGTTTCCTGACCTCGGCGTTCTCCATCAAGCTGGAAGACCTGGCGGATGAGTGGTTCGTCAGCCGCGCCACGTTGCAAAATGACATGGTTGAGGTGCGCGAGCGCTTCCAGCGCTATCAGCTGACTCTTGAAACCCGTCCGCGCCACGGCATGAAGCTGTTCGGCAGCGAGGTGTCAATTCGCGCCTGCCTGACCGACCTGCTGTGGGAGCTGACCCAGCAAGGCGATATCGCGCCGCCGATCGGCGCCGAGGCCTTTGCGGCGGAGGTGCCAGCGCTGCTGGAGCCGGTGCTGCAGGAGACGCTCACGCGGCATCATATTCGCCTCACCGACGCCGGCGAGCGCTTTGTCTGCCTGTATGGCGCGGTGGTGGTGCGCCGCGTCAGCGAAGGCTACCCGCTGGCCGATTTCAGCGCTGAAGATGTGGCGCAGAACGTCCGCGACGCCGCGCGCGAGCTGACGGGCGAGCTGCAGCGGCTGGCCGGGAAACCTTTATCGCCCGCCGAAGAAGAGTGGCTATGCGTGCATATCGCGGCCCGTCAGGTGCAGGATGTCGATCCGGAAACTATCAGCGCCGACGATGATGAAGCGCTGGTCAATTACATCCTGCGCTACATCAACAGCCAGTATAATTACAACCTGCTGGACGACGCCCAGCTGCATGCCGATCTGCTGACCCACATTAAAACCATGATCACCCGGGTGCGCTACCAGATCATGATCCCCAATCCGCTGCTGGATAACATCAAACAGCACTACCCGATGGCCTGGGATATGACCCTGGCTGCGGTCTCCAGCTGGGGGAAATATACTCCGTACACCATCAGCGAAAACGAAATCGGCTTTCTGGTGCTGCATATCGGCGTTGGGCTGGAGCGCCACTACAACATCGGCTACCAGCGTCAGCCGCAGGTGCTGCTGGTGTGCGATACCAGCAATGCGATGGTACGGATGATCGAGGCGATCCTGCAGCGTAAATATCCGCAGCTGGAGATCGCCGCTACCATCTCCCAGCGCGAGTACGAACAGCGGGACGCGATCGAGGCGGATTTCGTTATCTCAACGGTGCGGATCGGCGAAAAAGACAAGCCGGTGGTGACCATCGCGCCGTTCCCCACCGACTATCAGCTGGATCAAATCGGCAAGCTGGTGCTGGTGGACCGTACCCGTCCGTGGATGCTGAATAAGTACTTCGATGCCGCCCACTTCCGGGTGGTCGATAAACCGATGGATCAGCAAACGCTGTTCGCCGAGCTGTGCCAGCAGCTGCTGGAGGAAGGCTTTGTCGATGCGGAGTTTCATGCTTCGGTGGTGGAACGTGAAGCGATCGTCAGCACCATGTTGGGGGATGGCATTGCGCTGCCGCACTCCCTGGGGCTGCTGGCGAAAAAGACGGTGGTTTATACCGTTATCGCCCCGCAGGGCATCGCCTGGGGCGACGAAACCGCCCATCTCATTTTCCTGCTCGCTATCAGCAAGCGCGAGTATGAAGAGGCGATGGCGATCTACGATATTTTCGTGACTTTCCTGCGCGAGCGCGCCATGAGTCGCCTCGCCGCGACCCGCAGCTTCGATGAGTTTAAAACGGTGGCGATGGAGTGCGTCAGCCGGTTTTGAGAGGCGTTTTCCAGATTCGAGTGTAATTCAAATGTAATGCTATACTGCATTACAAAATTCCCTTTTCTGGAGGCATAATGGCCACGCTCAATGTTCGACTGGACGATAAACTCAAAAAAGAGGCTTATGCCGTGCTGGAGAAACTCGATATGACACCAACGGAGGCGGTACGCCTGCTGTTTCAATACATTGCGGAAAATGGCCGCATGCCGGTGAAAAGTATGACCATCAGTGATGGCGAAGCGGCGTTATTACGCACCGTTCGCGAACGGCTGGAAAACCCACGGCCGGGGGTTAAGGTGAGTCTGGATGACCTATGAACTGGAGTTTGATCCACGAGCCTGGCGCGAATGGCAGAAGCCTGGCGAGACGGTCAAAAAACAGTTCAAAAATAAGCTCCAGCAGATTGTGCAGAATCCGCGAATTGAGTCGACCAGGCTGAGCGATTTACCGGATTGCTACAAAATCAAGCTTAAGGCGTCAGGTTATCGGTTGGTGTATCAAGTACGAGATAGTGTGGTGGTGGTTTACGTTATTGCCATTGGCAAAAGAGAGAAAGCGGCCGTTTATCATCTGGCGAATAAACGGCTCTAAACGCTATCGCAAATGATGTACGACCTGGTTGCTGCTGCCGCGCCAGATCAGCGCCGGATCTTTCAAATCCTGCACAAACTTACCGTCAACCAGCACGTTAATCAGGTTCACCACCTGCATTTGCGCCTCATTCAGCTCATCAAGTTTATAGCCGGTCCAGACCCAGATATCTTTGCCGGGGCATTCGGCGCGCACGCGCTGAACCAGCTTTAAAATATCCGCGACGTTCTGCGGATGCAGCGGATCGCCGCCGGAGAGCGAAAGCCCCTGGCGTTTGATGCGGGTGTCGTTGAGGTCGGCGATGATGCGGTCGGCCATCTCAGCGGTAAACGGCATACCGGAGTTCACCCGCCAGGTGCTTTTGTTGTAGCAGCCGGGGCACTCGTGGACGCAGCCGGAGACAAACAGGGTGCAGCGGGTGCCGGGGCCGTTGACGATGTCGACGGGGTAGTACTGGTGATAATTCATTTTCGCTTCTCAATTAACGCCAGAGCGGCGTTGGCTGCGCTCACTCATCCCAGTCACGTACTGAATGTACGCTCCCGGGGATTCCCTCGTTTGCCGCCTTGCTCTGACGCTAATTGCTTTGCGAAAACGGAGGAATGCGGCCATTTCCCGGGTCGCGGCGTTCCGCCTTACCCGGGCTACCGGACGGTGCAAAACAGTAGCCCGGATAAGGCGCTGCGCGCCGCTATCCGGGAAAAGCGCATTGGTCTTTAACCAATCTGCCCATTACCCAGGTGCTTCACGCGGCGCTTCACTTCTTCCTGCTTGCCGGCGTTGAACGGCCGCGCGTCCGGGCTGCCTAGATAACCGCACACCCGGCGGGTAACGGAAACGCGGGCGGCGTCGTGGTTACCGCATTTCGGGCAGGTAAAGCCCTTGCTGGTGCACTCGAACTCGCCGGTAAAACCGCACTCGTAGCACTCATCGATCGGCGTATTGGTCCCGTAGTACGGCACGTGCTGATAGCTGTAATCCCACACGTCTTCCAGCGCCTTGAGGTTATGCTGGATATTCGGGTACTCGCCGTAGCAAATGAACCCCCCGTTGGCCAGCGGCGGGTACGGCGCTTCGAAATCGATCTTGTCGTACGGGTTGACCTTCTTCTCCACGTCGAGGTGGAAGCTGTTGGTGTAGTAACCTTTGTCGGTTACCCCTTCCACCACGCCAAACTCGGCGGTGTCGAGACGGCAGAAGCGATCGCACAGGTTTTCGCTCGGCGTGCTGTACAGGCTAAAGCCGTAGCCGGTTTCTTCCTTCCACAAATCGACGGCGTCGCGCAGGCGCTGGACGATGGCCACGCCTTTCTCACGCAGCGCCTCGCTGTCGTACATATGCTGGTTGCCGTACAGCGCATTGATGGTTTCATGGATACCGATATAGCCCAGAGAAATGGACGCGCGGCCGTTTTTGAAGATCTCGGAGACGTCGTCGTCGGCTTTCAGCCGCACGCCGCAGGCGCCTTCCATATACAGGATCGGCGCCACGCGAGCCTTCACTCCTTCCAGGCGGGCGATACGGGTCATCAGCGCTTTGCGCGCCAGCTCCAGGCGCTCGTCCAGCAGCGCCCAGAAGGCGGCTTCATCGCCTTTCGCTTCCAGGGCGATGCGCGGCAAGTTGAGACTGATCACGCCGAGGTTATTGCGTCCATCATGCACCTGCTCGCCGTTCTCGTTTTCCCATACCCCGAGGAAGCTGCGACAGCCCATCGGCGTTTTAAACGACCCGGTGACTTTCACCACCTGATCGTAGTTGAGGATATCCGGGTACATGCGCTTGCTGGCGCACTCCAGCGCCAGCTGTTTGATGTCGTAGTTCGGGTCGCCGAACTTATGGTTCAGGCCGTCGCGGATCGCGAACACCAGTTTCGGGAACACCGCAGTTTTGCGATTTTTACCGAGGCCGGCAATGCGGTTGCGCAGAATCGACTGCTGGATCAGCCGCGATTCCCAGCTGGTGCCAAGGCCGAATCCGAAGGTGACGAACGGCGTCTGGCCGTTGGCGGTATGCAGTGTGTTAACCTCATACTCCAGCGACTGGAAGGCGTCGTAGCACTCTTTTTCGGTACGGGCGCGGGCATAGCCTTCGGCATCCGGGATCTGCCACTCTTCGGCGATTTTGCGATGCTTTTTGAAGCTTTCGCTGACGAACGGCGCCAGCACTTCATCGATGCGGTTGATGGTGGTGCCGCCGTAAATATGGCTGGCGACCTGGGCGATGATCTGCGCCGTCACCGCGGTGGCGGTAGAGATAGACTTCGGCGGCTCGATCTCCGCGTTGCCCATCTTAAAGCCCTGAGTCAGCATGCCTTTCAGGTCGATCAGCATGCAGTTGAACATCGGGAAGAAGGGCGAGTAATCGAGGTCATGATAGTGGATCATGCCGCGCTCGTGGGCCATCACCACATCGTGGGGCAGCAGGTGCTGCCGGGCGTAGTGCTTGGCGACGATCCCGGCCAGCAGGTCGCGCTGGGTCGGGATGACTTTACTGTCCTTGTTGGCGTTTTCGTTGAGCAGCGCGGAGTTGGTCTGCTCGACGAGGCCGCGGATCTCCTGATTGAGACGGCCGCGCTTCTCACGCTGGCTATCGCGGTCATGGCGATACTCAATGTAGGCGCGCGCCAGCTGCTTATAGGGGCCGGACATCAGCTGGTTTTCCACCGCGGTCTGGATCTCGTTGATGTCGACCTGGGCGCGGCCCTGCATTTGTTGGCTAACGACTTCTGCGACGGTGGCGCAATAGTCTGCGTCATCGACTCCCGCTGCTTTAGCTGCACGCAGAATTGCTTCCTGAATGCGCTCTGAGTTGAACGGCACTTTACAGCCATCACGTTTCATCACATGCGGTGTCATGATCACTCCATATATAGAACAGGTTATCCACAGAGGCGGAGGTTATCCCGAAGGCGCTGCACGCTACGGCTCGTGCTGTTTACCTTCGGGTCCGGCCCGTTTTATCCACATCTCATCACCGCCAGACATCGACAAGATATGGTGACATAATAGACGATTAATACAACATGTTGGGCCGAGGCGCATTTTAAGTTCTATATGTAGTGATTTGCATCAAAGATGTTTGCGATTTTATTGACCCAGAACAAGGTAAAAAGGTGAGAGTACGGATGATGGGCGCTGGCGATAAATGTAAATTTAGGCGCTTAAAATATAAGCAAAAATCGAGCCCGTTCAGGCATGAAACGGGCAAATATTCAGGCAATCAACGTATCGTTAAGCAGATCGACCAGCAGTAGCAGGGCATAGCGAGCCTGCTGCGGGTCAGCGGGCAGCGGCAGGATGGCGCTGGCCATATCGCCAAGGGCGTGCTGTTCCGGCGTCAGAGCAATAATGGTCACTCCCTGCGTGCGCGCCTGCAAGGTGGCGCTTTGCAACACAGGGTTGGCCTCGGCAGTGGCCAGCACCAGCAGCAGATGATCGTCATTGAGGGTGCTGGCGGTCAGCCGCATCAGCGCCGCATCCTGGCAGAGATTAATCGCGATGCCGGAGGGCAGTAGTTGATGCTGGAGCAGCGCGGCCAGCGTCACGTCCTGGGCGCCAAGGGCGAAGCAGTGTACCGCACGGGCGCTCAGCAGGCGCGATTTACACTTTTCCACCGCCGCTTCTGCGGTATGGCCGAGCTGACGAGTTAGGGTAACGCCAAGGCTGCTAAGTTTGTCGCGCCAGGCGACGGGCAGGGCGGCGCTGTCCGGCGTAAGCCAGCTGGCGCGCCGTTCGCTGGCCTGCGCCAGCTGTTTACGCAGATCACGAATATCATCGCAGCCCACCGAGCGGGCGAAGCGGGTAATGGTGGCAGGGCTGACCCCCGCGCTGGCTGCCAGCTCGTCAATAGAGGCGCTGGCGGTAAAGCTAAGATTTTGTAGAATAAAGGTGGCGACGCGCGACTCCTGGGCACTAAAGCGGCGCATTCCTTCCTGCAGCTGACCTACGATATCCATCCTCATGTTCCCTTTGGCAAAACCCGCATTTGAAAATATTTTTCAATTATCGACTGTCTCTCTTTATAGCACCCACGCCGGATATTTCCTATGGACAGAGCAGTAAAGGGTGACACCCTGGCGATAAAAATGCGCAAAAATTGAGCCTCGATCACATCGGTGAAAATTATTTTCATATAGCCTTCACTATCACACAATATTAACAATATAGTCGTCCAGGCCCTGAGGGCTGAAGCGATAACACGTAAAGGGGAAGCGCAATGCCACGAATCGTACTCTGTTGTGCCGCAGGCATGTCGACCAGCATGCTGGTGAACAAAATGAAAGCAGAAGCCCAGCAGCGTGCGCTGGCGCTGGAAATCTATGCGGTGGCGGTGGCGGAATTTGAACGCGAATTGCCAAACGCCGACGTCATCCTGCTCGGGCCGCAGGTTAAATATGAAGCCGGACGGCTAACCGCGCTGGCCGCGCCGCAGGGCAAGGCGGTGGCGGTGATCGATATGGCTGACTACGGCATGATGCGCGGCGCTGCGGTGTTGGATAAAGCGCTAGCCCTGCTCGAACACTAATTTTCTCATCCCGTTTTTCATCATCATCACGTGCGGTCCTGGCGATCGCGCGCGGCGCTCTGTATGCCGAAAATCCGAAAAGAGGACACTATGCAAGCACTGAAAATTGCCGTTATCGGCGGCGGCAGCAGCTACACACCGGAGCTTATTGAAGGGATTATCGTTCGTTACGAGCAGCTTCCGGTTACAGAGCTGGCGCTGGTAGATGTCGAATCCGGCCGGGAAAAGGTGGAGATCATCGCCGCGCTGACCCGGCGGATGCTGAAACATAAAGGGCTGGAGCAGGTGGCGGTCAGCGTCCACTTTACGCTCGATGAGGCCATCCGCGGCGCCAGCTTTGTGCTGACCCAACTGCGGGTCGGACAGCTGGCGGCGCGCGCCGCCGATGAGCGGCTGGGTCTCAAGTACCACCTGCTGGGCCAGGAGACCACCGGCGTCGGCGGTTTTGCCAAGGCGCTGCGGACGATCCCGGTGATCCTTGAGGTGGCGCGCAAAGTGGAACAGCTGGCGCCGGAAGCGTTCATTCTCAACTTTACTAATCCGGCGGGGATCGTCACCGAGGCGGTCAGCCGCTACAGCAAGGCGAAGATCATCGGCCTGTGCAACGTGCCGATCAACATGCAGCACATGATCGTCGGGATGCTGGGCGCCCAGGAGTCCGAAGTAAAACTGCGCTTTGCCGGGCTCAACCATATGGTTTGGGTGCATAAGGTGCTACAGGGGCGCGAGGATGTCACCGGCAAGGTGATCGACATGCTGTGCGACGGTAAGGCGCTGTCGATGAACAACATTAAAGAGCTGCCGTGGCCGGCGGAATTCCTGCGCGCGCTGAAGGCGATTCCGTGCCCCTATCATCGCTATTTTTGGCTGACGCCGGCGATGCTGGCGGAAGAGATCGCCGCGGCGAAAACCAAGGGCACCCGCGCCGAACAGGTGATGAAAGTCGAGCAGGAGCTGTTTGCGCTGTACGCCGACCCGCAGCTGGAAGAAAAACCGGAGCAACTGAGCTTTCGCGGCGGCGCCTACTACTCGGAGGTGGCCGTCGAGCTTATCAACGCGATCTACAACAACCTGGGCGCGGAGATGGTGGTGAATACCCGCAACAACGGCGCGATTCATGGCCTGGATGATGATGCGGTGGTGGAAACCAACAGCATTATTGATGCGCAAGGGGCGCGGCCGCTGGCGTTCGGCCCGCTGCCGCCGGCGATGAACGGCCTGACCCAGCAGGTGAAAGCCTTCGAGCGGTTGACGATTGAAGCCGCGGTACACGGCTGTCGCGAAAGCGCACTGCTGGCGCTGGTGACCAACCCGCTGGTCGGTAACGTCACCGATGCCCAGGCGCTGCTGGATGAAGTATTAACCATCAACCGTCAATGGCTGACGCAATTTAACTGACCGCTATTTCCCCTCGGGAGCACACCATGTCGAATACAAGCTGGATTGAACGTTACGTCATGCCGGCGGCGCTGAGAATCGCCGGGCAAAAGCACGTCCTGTCGGTGCGCGACGGCATCATTCTCAATATGCCGTTTATGTTGATTGGCTCATTCTTCCTGATTTTCGCCTACCTGCCGATCCCCGGCTATGCCGATATGATGAGCAGCCTGTTTGGCGAGGTCTGGCGCGATAAAATGTTGTACCCGGTGAAAGCGACCTACGACATCATGGCGCTGATTTCCAGCTTCGGCATCGCCTACCGGCTGGCGGAGAAGTATCGCACTCTCGATCCGCTGAGCGCTGGAGCGATGTCGCTGGTGGCCTTCATGATGACGATCCCGCAGAACACGCTGTTTACGCCGGTACACGGCGCGGCGGAGGTGATTAAAGGGGTGATCCCGGTGAGTATGGTCGGCAGCCAGGGGCTGTTTGTCGCCATTGTCATTTCGCTGCTGTCGACGGAGATTTATCGTTTGGTCGCCAGCCGCAATCTCGTTATCCGCATGCCGGACGGCGTGCCGCCGGCAGTGGCGAAATCATTCCTCGCCCTGATCCCCGGCTTCTGCGTGCTGGCGGTGGTGCTGGCGCTGCGCCTGGCGGTCGAGGCCTCGCCGTTCGGCGACATCAACAGTATGATCGCCACCCTGATTGGTATTCCGATGCACCACGTCGGCGGTACGCTGCCGGGCATGATTATTTCAGTCATTTTGATTGGTATTTTGTGGACCCTGGGCCTGCACGGCGACGCGATCGTACTGGTGTTTATCCAGCCGGTATGGCTGTCGAATATGTCCGAGAACCTGACGGCCTTCCAGAACGGTCAGCCGATCCCGCATATCATTACTCAGCAGTTTTACGATCTGTGGATTGCCCCCGGAGGTACCGGCGCGCTGCTGGGGCTGGTGATTTTTATGTTGCTGCGTAGCCGTAGCCAGCAGATGAAGCAGCTGGGGAAAATTGCCGCGCCCGGGGCATTGTTTAACATCAGCGAGCCGATGGTGTTTGGCATCCCGCTGGTGATGAACCCGTACTTTTTCCTGCCGTTTATTTTAACGCCGGTGCTGCTGGTGATCGTGTCCTATACCGCGATGGCGACCGGGCTGGTGGCGCCGCCCGCCGGAATCGCGCTGCCGTTCACCACGCCGATCTTCATCAGCGGCTATCTGGCGACCGGAGGGCATATCTCCGGCACGGTGCTGCAGGTGGTGAATTTAGCGATTTCGCTGGTGGTCTACTATCCGTTCTTCCGCGCCTGGGATCGGCTAAAGGCAAAAGAAGAGCACGCCTCGGCGCAACCACAAGCGAGCGCTGCGATTGCTGATGCCGACCGCGCATAACTTCCAGCCTGACGAATCGTAGCCCCGGTGAGCGTTGCGCCACCGGGGAAAAGCGTTATCCCTGCAGCCACCATATCGCTTCGAACGGCCGCAGCGTCAGCCCGGTCGGGCGCGGGGTGGTCTCGGCATAGTTGCTGATGATCATCTTCCACTCGCCCGGGGCCTCAGCGGGCTGCCAGGCCTGCAGCTCGCGGCTCAGGTTAGCGGCGACTACCAGCGTTTGCCCCTGCCACTGACGACGATAGCACCACAGCGACGGATGCTCCGGCAGCAGATCCTCGTAATCACCCCAGGTCAGTAGCGGCAGGGTTTTACGCAGCGTAATCAGCTGCTGATAGGTATAAAACACCGAATCGGGGTCCGCCAGCGCCGCCTCGACGTTGATCTCCTGGTAATTATCGCCAAGGCCGATCCACGGCTCACCGTCGCTGAAGCCACCGTTCTCGCCGGCGTGCCACGGCATCGGCGTGCGGCTGTTGTCGCGCGACTTGCTGGCGAGGATCGCCAGCAGTTCGTCCGGGCTTTGCCCCTGCGCCGCACGTTCGATAAACATATTGTGGCTTTCGACGTCACGGTAATCGCTGATGCTGCTGAAGTGCGGATTGGTCATGCCGATCTCTTCGCCCTGGTAGATATAGGGCGTGCCCTGCATGCCGTGCAGCACCATCGCCAGCATCTTCGCCGCCGTCACCCGGTACTCGCCTTCGTCGCCAAAGCGCGACACGATGCGCGGCTGATCGTGGTTACACCAGAACAGCGCGTTCCACGCCCGATTGTGCATTCCCTGCTGCCAGTGGCGGAACAGCGCCTTCAGCGCCACATAGTCCGGGCGGGCGAGGGTCCATTTCTCTCCGCCGGGATAATCGACTTTTAAATGGTGGAAGTTAAAGGTCATCGACAGCTCGCGGCCGTCCAGCGCGGCGTACTGCTGGCAGTGCTCCAGCGAGGTGGAGGACATCTCGCCGACGGTCATCAGGTTACGCGGGGTGAAGACATCGCGGCTCATCTCCTGCAGGAACTCATGCACCCGCGGGCCGTCGGTATAGAAGCGGCGGCCATCCCCGTCCAGATCGCAGGGAAAGGTCTGGTCTTTTGAGATCAGGTTGACCACGTCGAGGCGCAGACCGTCGACGCCGCGGTCAGCCCAGAATTCGCAGACCTTTTTCAGCTCGGCGCGCACCGCCGGATTCTCCCAGTTGAGATCCGCCTGCTCAATGGCGAACAGGTGCAGATAATACTGCCCGCTGTCGGCGTGCCACTGCCAGGCGTTACCGCCAAATTTAGAGCGCCAGTTGTTCGGCAGGGCGTCCGGTTCGCCATCGCGCCAGATATAGAACTGGCGGTAGGGACTCTCCTTATTCAGCGACTGACGGAACCATTCATGTTCGGTCGACGTGTGGTTCAGCACCATATCCAGCACGATGCGGATGCCGCGGGCCTTTGCCTCCGTCACCAGGGCGTCAAAGTCGGCCATCGTGCCGTAGGAGGGATCGATGGCGGTGTAGTTCGCCACATCGTAGCCGTTATCCACCTGCGGTGAGACGTAGAACGGCGTCAGCCAGATGGCGTCGACCCCAAGCTTTTGCAGATAGTCGAGGCGGGAGGTGACGCCGCGCAGGTCGCCGGTACCGCTGCCGGTGGTATCCTGAAAACTCTTCGGATAGATTTGATAAATAACGCCGTTTTGCCACCAGTGGGGGAGATGATTCATAGTACTTTCCTGCTGCAACGAGGGGCGCCAAAGGCGCCCCGAAAGAAGAAGTTAGACAATCTGCAAGGTGCCCTGACGGTACTTGCGCTGATACACCACGCTGGTGAGGATAATCGGCACCACCACCGCGATAGCCATCGCCATGGCGTACACCTGCCAGTAGGTAGGCTGGATGGAGAGGATCCCCGGCAGGCCGCCGACGCCGATGCCGTTCGCCAGCACGCCGTTCAGGCCGCACAGCAGGCCGGCGAGGCCAGAGCCAATCATTGCGCACAGCATCGGGAAGCGGTATTTCAGGTTGATACCGTACATCGCTGGCTCGGTGACCCCGAGATAGGCGGAGATCGCCGCCGGTACCGAGATTTCACGTTCATTCTGCTTGCGGCTGGCGATGATGATGCCAACCACCGCCGACGCCTGGGCAATATTCGACAGCGCAATCAGCGGCCATACCGGGGTACCGCCCATGCTCTGGATCATCTGCATATCGATAGCGAGGGTGGTCTGGTGGACACCGGTAATCACCAGCGGCGCGTAGAGGAAGCCGAACAGCGCGGCGCCGATCGGCGCGAAGCTGCCGGTTAACAGATGGCGTACCGCGAAGGCCACGCCGTCGCCGATCAGGCGGCCGAACGGACCGATAATGGCGTGCGCGAGGAACACCGCGAGGATCAGCGAGCAGACCGGGACAATCACCAGGTAGAGGTAGTCAGGCACAATGCGCTTGAGGCGCGTCTCGATAAAGCCTAAGGCCAGGCCAGCCAGCAGGGCCGGGATCACCTGCGCCTGGTAGCCGACTTTGGCAATGGTAAACAGGCCGAAGTTCCACACCTCCGGCACCTGCTGGCCGAGGAGATAGGCGTTCATCAGCTGCGGGGAGACGAGGGTGACGCCAAGGACGATCCCGAGGATCGGCGTGCCGCCCATCTTCTTCACCGCTGACCAGCAGATCCCCACCGGCAGATAGAAGAAGATCGCCTCGCCAATCAGCCACAGGAAGTCATAGATGGTTTTCAGCGACGGGTGCATCTGGGCCAGCGTCTGGCCATTGCTCATGGGCAGGTCGCCGATAACGTTGCGGAAACCGAGGATCAGACCGCCGCTGATCAGGGCCGGCAGCAGGGGAAAGAAGATCTCGGCGAAGTGCGAGATTAATTGTTCATGCCACTTCATATTTTGCCGCGCGGCCTGCTTGACCTGCTCTTTGTCGGCGGAGGTCTGGCCGGTGGTCGCCAGCAGGGCCTTGTAGTAATCGCCCACCTCGGTGCCGATGACCACCTGGAACTGGCCGGCGTTAGTGAAGCATCCCTTCACCATGCGCAGCTGCTCAATCTCTTTTGGTCTGGCGATGGCCGGGTCGTTCAGCACAAAGCGCAAACGGGTAATACAGTGGCTGACGGTGGCGATGTTACCGCGCCCGCCCACCAGTTCGATCAGTTTATCGATGTCCTGCTGGTTTACTTTGCTCATGATGAAGCCTCAAAAACAGAGGGGAGAGATGCCGTTTTTACCTTGAGGGCATCCTAACCGTTCCGCTTAATTTGCAAAATGGGAACGTTCCCGAAACCCGGCGACGATCACATAAATCGCCCGAGCGAGATTAATTGAGGGCGGCGGGAATCACGATCTGGCGGGGATCGACGCTGCCGGCGATCTGCTCGATCAACTGCCGGGCGGCCCGGCGTCCGGACTCGGCATAGCCCGGATCGATGGTCAAGATTTCCGGGTGGAGAAACTTCATCAGCGGCGTGCTGCCGACGCTGGCGAGCTGCAGCGCATCGCGACCCTGCTGCTGGAGGTACTTGCTGGCGCCGAGGGCGAGGGTATCCGTCGCGCAGACCAGGGCGCTGGTTTCAGCCGTCAGCACGCTGGCGACGGTGTCATATCCCTGCTTCATGCCCAGCCCCGGCAGGGCGGCGGTGGGCGTCAGACGATGCTTTTTACAGAAGGCGAGGTAGGCCAGATGGCGGCGTTCGCCGGTGGTGACGTCGCTGTGCGGTACGCCAAGAAAACTGATGTGGCGGTGTCCGCGATCGTAGAGCCGCTGCATCAGCAGCGTGATGGCCCCCTCGTCGTCATAGCACACCGAGGCGAAGCCGGGAGCGTCGCGGGCCATCAGCACCAGGGTGTCGCGCCAGGGGGCGAGCATCGCTTCGTCGATGCCGGTAAAACCGAACAGCACCACGCCGTCAATATTGCGCCGGGCGAGCATGCCGAGATGCTCCTCCACCAACGCCGGGGAGAACTGGCTCTCCATCATAATCGGATCGTAACCCTGCTCATAAAAGGCGGGCAGCATGGTCTGCACGGCAAGGTTTTCCGACAGCGAATCGAGACGGGTGACGATAATCGCCACCACTTTATCGCTCTGGCCGCGCATGGCGCGGGCGGAACGGGAGGGCGAGAAACCGTGCTGCTGCATCACCGCTTCGACGCGCTCGCGGGTCCGTTCGCTGACCCCGCTCTCGTTGTTAAGGACGCGGGATACCGTCGATTTCCCTACGCCGCTTAAGCGCGCGATATCTTTGATGGTCAGCCGGTTCTGCATGCGGAATTCTCGTCAGGGATGGTAGAAGTGAGCCTAATGCTACTCAACCAAACCGCAATGAGCAAAGTCTGGTTTACGTTCGGTTTAGTTGCGCGGGTTTATCATCGCCATTATTGCCACACAATCCTCAGCGAGGGCGCTATAATTCGCGCCGTTTATATTCACTTACCGGAGATAGTTATGGACCCCGATCCCACTCCTCATCCTCGATGGAGCAACCTTTCTTTCCGGTAAGCCTGTTTAACACTGCTTTACCGGAAAGCGTAAAGCAGTGACGTCCTTGATGTCCCTGCCATAAAAATAACATGCCTGACAGGTAGGTTTTGCTACGCCCGTCGGCAACGCTGCGTTCGCTTTGGCGAGCGCGGAGGGACTGTTTATGCTGAAAAATTATACCCGGCAGCTGTTCGCGCAGCTTAGCCGCCATCTGCCACGTCGTTTAGTCCAGCGCGATCCGCTGCCGGACGCCCGCCATCTGGCGAGTGGCCCCATTCCTGAATCGCTTGGTCAGCATTGCCTGAACGTGGCGGCGATGGACGACCAGGAGATCTGGCGCGCCTTTGACAGCCACCCTGAAGGGCTCAATGAAGGAGAAGTGGCGGCGAAAATCCTCAAACATGGTGACAACCAGATCCCGGCGCAGAAGCCCTCCCCGTGGTGGGTGCATCTGTGGACCTGCTATCGCAACCCGTTCAACCTGCTGCTGACCGTGCTCGGCATCGTCTCCTATTCCACCGAGGATCTGTTCGCCGCCGGGGTTATCGCCCTGATGGTGGGGATCTCGACATTGCTCAATTTCATCCAGGAGGCGCGCTCGACCAAAGCGGCGGATGCGCTGAAGGCGATGGTGAGCAACACCGCCACCGTGCTGCGGGTGGTGAACGAGCAGGGGGAGAGCCGCTGGCTGGAGCTGCCTATCGACCAGCTGGTGCCGGGCGACATTATCCGGTTGTCGGCGGGGGATATGATCCCGGCGGACCTGCGTATCCTGCAGGCACGGGATCTGTTCGTCGCCCAGGCCTCGCTGACCGGCGAATCGCTGCCGGTGGAGAAAGTGGCCCGCAGCCGCGATCCGCTGCAGCAAAACCCGCTGGAGTGCGACACCCTGTGCTTTATGGGCACCAACGTGGTGAGCGGCTCGGCGCAGGCCATCGTCTTCGCCACCGGCGGCCGCACCTGGTTTGGCCAGCTGGCCGGCCGCGTCAGTGAACAGGAGAGCGAGCCGAACGCCTTTCAGAAAGGCATCAGCCGGGTCAGCATGCTGCTGATCCGCTTTATGTTGGTGATGGCCCCGGTGGTGCTGCTGATCAATGGCTACACCAAAGGCGACTGGTGGGAGGCGGCGCTATTCGCGCTGTCGGTGGCGGTCGGCTTGACGCCGGAGATGCTGCCGATGATCGTCACTTCGACGCTGGCGCGCGGGGCGGTGAAGCTGTCGAAGCAAAAGGTCATCGTGAAGCACCTCGACGCCATTCAGAATTTCGGCGCGATGGACATCCTCTGCACTGATAAAACCGGCACCCTGACCCAGGATAAGATTGTGCTGGAGAACCATACCGACGTCTCCGGCAAGGTCTGCGAGCGGGTACTGCATGCCGCCTGGCTCAACAGCCACTACCAGACCGGCCTGAAAAACCTGCTCGACACCGCGGTGCTGGACGGGGTTGAGCTGGATGCCGCCCGCGGGCTGGCGGAACGCTGGCAGAAGGTAGATGAGATCCCCTTCGACTTCGAACGCCGCCGCATGTCGGTGGTGGTGAAGGAGGATGACGCCGCGCATCAGCTGATCTGCAAAGGGGCGCTGCAGGAGATCCTCAACGTCTCGACCCAGGTGCGCTACAACGGCGATATCGTACCGCTGGACGACACCATGCTGCGCCGCATTCGCCGGGTGACCGATACCCTCAACCGACAGGGGCTACGGGTGGTGGCGGTGGCGACCAAATACCTGCCGGCCCGCGAAGGCGACTACCAGCGCGCCGATGAGTCGGACCTGATCCTTGAAGGTTACATCGCCTTCCTCGATCCGCCGAAAGAGACCACCGCCCCGGCGCTGAAGGCGCTGAAGGCCAGCGGCATCACGGTGAAGATCCTCACCGGCGACAGCGAGCTGGTGGCGGCTAAGGTGTGCCATGAAGTGGGACTGGATGCTGGCGAAGTGGTGATTGGCAGCCAGATCGAAGCCATGAGCGACGACGAACTGGCGGCGCTGGCCAAACGCACCACGCTGTTCGCCCGCCTGGCGCCGCTGCATAAAGAGCGTATCGTGACGCTGCTCAAGCGTGAAGGTCACGTGGTGGGCTTTATGGGCGACGGCATCAACGACGCCCCGGCGCTGCGCGCGGCGGATATCGGCATCTCGGTCGACGGCGCGGTGGATATCGCCCGCGAGGCGGCGGATATCATTCTGCTGGAGAAGAGCCTGATGGTGCTGGAGGAGGGGGTAATCGAAGGCCGCCGCACCTTCGCCAACATGCTCAAGTACATCAAAATGACCGCCAGCTCCAACTTCGGCAACGTCTTCAGCGTGCTGGTGGCCAGCGCCTTCCTGCCGTTTCTGCCGATGCTGCCGCTGCACCTGTTGATTCAGAACCTGCTGTACGATGTTTCCCAGGTGGCGATCCCGTTTGATAACGTCGATGATGAGCAGATCCGCAAACCGCAGCGCTGGAACCCGGCCGATCTCGGGCGCTTTATGGTCTTCTTTGGACCGATCAGCTCGATTTTCGATATCCTCACCTTCGGCCTGATGTGGTGGGTGTTCCACGCTAATACCGTGGAGATGCAGACCCTGTTCCAGTCCGGCTGGTTTATCGAAGGGCTGCTGTCGCAAACGCTGATTGTGCACATGATCCGCACCCGGCGCATTCCGTTCGTTCAGAGCCGGGCCGCCTGGCCGCTGTTCGCCATGACCCTGGTGGTGATGGCGGTGGGGATCGCGCTGCCGTTCTCGCCGCTGGCGAGCTACCTGCAGCTGCAGGCCCTGCCGCTGAGCTACTTCCCATGGCTGGTAGCGATCCTGGCGGGCTATATGGTGCTGACCCAGGCCGTGAAGGGCTTCTACAGCCGCCGCTACGGCTGGCAGTGAGGGACGCGTTTTCGGATGACCCACGTAAAAAAGGCAGCCTGCGGGCTGCCTTTTTTCATGCCGACGAGAGCGATCAGCGACGCACGGCGATGGCTTCGATCTCGATCTTCACGTCTTTCGGCAGACGTGCGACTTCAACGCAGGAGCGCGCCGGGAAGGTGGCGTTATGCTCGGTGAAGAACGCTTCGTAGGTGGCGTTAACGGTAGCGAAATCGTTGAGATCTTTGACGAATACGGTGGTCTTGACGATATCGCCGACGGTGAGGCCAGCGGCTTCAACGATCGCTTTCACGTTGTTCAGCGACTGGCGCGCCTGCGCGGACACGTCTTCCGGGACGCTGCCGGTTTTCGGGTCGACCGGGATCTGGCCAGAGGTGATGATCATGCTGCCGAGGTCAACGCCCTGAACGTAGGGGCCAATCGCCGCTGGTGCATTTTCCGTCGCAATAGTTTTGCTCATGTTATCTCCAGATGAACTGAGTAATGTTACGCAAAATCATTCAGGTTGCCGCCAGGCGGTAAGCGCTGTATCGCCGGCGCAGACGCCGCCTGAAGGACGAAGCGTAGGGTGGTAGCCATTATAGGGAGGCCTACCACCAATACCAACCGCATTTAGTTGGCCAGCACCACATAATGAGAAAACTCTTTTTCGCAGTATTTGCATTTGAGTGCGATGTCATCAGCGCGTTTTTTCACTGCAAAACTGGAAGAAACCGGTTCGGCGTGGCTGATACAGTTGCTGTTCGGACAGACCAGCACGCTGTCGATACGATCCGGCAGGCTCGGGCGGGATTTGCCCACCACTTCGTAATCATCAATGCGGTTTACCGTCGCCTGCGGGGCGTACAGCGACAGCTGGTTAACCTGCTCGTCGGTCAGGAAGGTGTTCTCGATTTTAATCAAATCCTTGCGGCCCATCTCGCCGGAGGGCAGGTTCAGGCCGATGGTGATGCGCTGGTCGGTTTCGGTCAGTTTGAACAGGGTGAGCAGCTTAAAGCCGACCTGCGCCGGGATATGGTCAATCACGGTGCCGCGTTTGATCGCTTCTACCTGCAGTTTATTGTCGTGTGTCATCTCTCATTCCCCCTTACAGTGCCAGCTCGCTATTCAGTACCAGTGCCAGTAACGCCTGGCGGGCGAAGATGCCGTTACCGGCCTGCTGGAAGTACCAGGCGTGCGGTGTTTTATCGACATCGGTGGTGATTTCGTCAATGCGCGGCAGCGGGTGCAGCACCTTCATATTGGCGCGCGCCCCTTCGAGGTCGGCGGCGCGCAGGACGAACTGCGCTTTGACGTTGGCGTATTCCGACGGATCCAGACGCTCTTTCTGCACGCGGGTCATGTACAGAATATCCACTTCCGCCATCACGTCGTCGATGGCGCTATGCAGGCTCCAGGCGATGCCTTTTTCATCGAGCATATCGAGGATGTACTGCGGCATGGCCAGCGCGTCCGGGGCGATGAAGTAGAAGCGGTTGCCGTTGAATTTGGCCAGCGCCTGGGTCAGGGAGTGGACGGTACGGCCATACTTCAGATCGCCGACCATCGCCACGTTGAGGTTTTCGAGGCGGCCCTGGGTCTCCTGAATGGTGAACAGGTCGAGCAGGGTTTGGGTCGGGTGCTGGTTAGCGCCGTCGCCGGCGTTCAGTACCGGCACGCCGCCGGAGAATTCGGTCGCCAGGCGCGCGGCGCCCTCCTGCGGATGACGCATCACGATGGCGTCGACGTAGGTGCTGATGACGGAGATGGTATCCGCCAGCGTTTCCCCTTTTTTGCCCAGTGAGGTGTTGGCGCTGTCGGAAAAGCCGACCACGCTGGCGCCCAGGCGGTGCATCGAGGTTTCAAAAGAGAGGCGGGTGCGGGTCGAGGCTTCAAAGAAACAGCTGGCGATAACCTTATGCTTCAGCAGCTCGGGTTGTGGATTGGCTTTCAGCTTTGCCGCCGTCGCCAGCACCAGTTCGAGGTCTTCGCGGCTGAGATCGTTTATGGAAATGATATGTTTTTGATATAGCGGGTTAGCCATGCTTATCTCCTGACGCCTGGGCAAAAAAAAAGCCCCTTAAATAAGGGGCTTCGGGAATCCAATGAGCAACGGAAAGAAAAACGGCAGGCCAGCGTCTGCATTGAGACGCGCTAAGACAGAATGTCGTACGCAATTGGCCATGCTTCCTCCCGGCAAAACGACTGGCATTATACGCAGACCGTTATGACGATCAAGCGATTCATTCACAAACAGGTAATCGTTTGCCTGTCGAAAAGTGCGCCAGCGCAAAGAAGCGTGAAACTCTACTGGTATGGCAGCCGCGATGGGGGTATAACACGATAAAATGAAATGCTGTTTTATATTTGAGGTAAGCAATGATTATTGGCAATATCCACCATCTGCAGCCATGGCTGCCTGCCGTGCTGCGCGAGGCTATCGAACAGGTTATCGCTCAGGTCAGCGAGGCGACGCCGCTGGGTAAACACGCTATCGACGGCGACAACCTGTTTTATCTGATTTCTGAAGACACCACCGAGCCGCAGGCCGCGCGCCGCGCGGAGTACCATGCTCGCTATCTCGATATCCAGATTGTGCTCCGCGGCAGCGAGGGGATGACCTTCAGCACCTTGCCGCCAGGAGAGCCGCAGACCGACTGGCTGGCGGAGAAAGACATCGCTTTTCTTGCCGAAGGCCAGCAGGAGAAAACGGTGATCCTTAACGAAGGGGACTTTGTGGTGTTTTATCCCGGCGAAGTGCATAAACCGCTGTGCGCCGTTGGCGCCCCGGCGAAGGTGCGCAAAGCGGTGGTGAAGATGCTGATGGTTTAGTTGACGAGCTTTTTTTACCCAGAGCTAGCAATTGTCATATTGTGACAATTGCTATTCTTTGTTTTTCCTGGCTATTCCCGCTTTTTTACTTCTTATTCCCTCTCATTTGCTGCTTCAGCCAAACGCTCATACCGAGCGCATTGTGCAAATTTTGATGGCGATCTCATTAATACGTTATATAACGTATTAATGTTGTTTCCGCTAATTTGAACAATCAATAATGAGATCTGGAGTTCTTACTGTATGAATACTAAAGAAATAATTAATGCCGTTGCTAAAGAGATAGAAGACAAAGGCGGAATCCGCCAAGTGTTCCTTGTTGCCTGCGGCGGGTCATTAGTGGATATGTATCCGGCTAAGTACTTCCTGGATAGCGAGGCGACGAAGCTTCATGTCGGCATGTATACCGCCAATGAGTTTGTCTACGCGACGCCGAAAACGTTAGGGGAGAATTCGCTGGTTATCGTCTGTTCGCACGGGGGCAACACGCCGGAATCCGTCGCTGCGGCTAAGCTTGCTCAACAGCATCAAGCGCATACTATTACGCTGACTCACAACGCTCAGGCACAGTTGATCGAATACGCCAGTCACAACATTCTCTATGCCTGGGGTAACGATACCAATGTGGTCGATAATCCGATGGCGATTATCCTCAACCTGTGCGTTGATACGTTGCAGCAGGTGGAAGGTTTCAATAATTACGCTGATTTCCAACAGGGAATGACCCAAATTAATGGCGTCATTGCTCATGGCCGTCAGCAGGTTGCGGATCGCTGCCAGCGTTTTGCCCAAAAATATCAAGATGAAAAGCTCTTCTATATCCTCTCCAGCGGAGCTTCTTATGGCCATGCTTATGGTTTTGCTATCTGCTCACTAATGGAAATGCAATGGCTACATGCCGCACCTATTCACTCCGGTGAGTACTTCCACGGACCTTTTGAAGTTACGAATAAAGAGACGCCGTTTATTTTATTGATGAACGAAGGCCGTACGCGGGCGATGGATGAGCGAGCTTTGGCCTTCCTCACCAAGTATGCAGAAAAAGTGGAAGTCGTTGATGCTAAAGAACTGGGCATCGGGGTTCTTCCTCCGTCAGTCGTGGAGTTTTTCAACCCGGTACTGTTTTACAGCATCATGTGTGAATATCGTTCTGCGCTTGCCGACATTCGCCAGCATCCATTGGATACCCGCCGCTATATGGGGCTGGTGGAATACTAAGGGGAATTATGATGAATGTGATTGGAATTGGCGATAACGTCGTCGATAAATATGTTCATACTCAGACTATGTATCCCGGTGGAAATGCGCTGAACTTTGCCGCTTATGCGGCCATGCTGGGGCACAATGCGGCCTATTTGGGGATTTTTGGTAATGATGCCGCTGCGGAACACGTTATGCAGGTGCTGGATAAAGTTGGCGTCAAGTGGCCACACTGTCTGCAGGTGGCAGGAGAGAACGGCTGCGCACAGCTGAAAATCGAAGAGGGAGAACGGATATTTCTTGGTTCGAACGCCGGGGGTATTCGCAAGACAACTTCGATGGATTTTATTTTTCAGCATGAGCAATACCTGCGTGAGTTTGATCTGATCCATAGCGGCTGTTATAGCTACATGGAGACGCACTTACCTCAGTTACGCGAGCTCAACATTCCTGTCTCTTTCGATTTTTCAGATGACTTTGTACTGGAGCAGGCGCTGCCGCTGTGCCGTTACGTCGACTTCGCCTTCTTCTCATGCGCCGACTACAGCCTGGCGCAAACACGTGAAATTGTGCAACAAGCGCAGGCCAGCGGAAGTCGCATTGTCTGCGCGACGCGTGGAGATGAAGGCGCGATTTTATTTGACGGGCAGGATTGGTATCAGCAGGCGCCCGATTACGTCACTCCCGTCGATACAATGGGTGCAGGTGATGCTTTTATTACCGCTTTCATTTGCCATTTTCTGGCCCAACCTACGGGTAACAAGCGCGAAGCGATTACCAAGAGCCTGCAAAAAGCAGCAGCTTTCTCGGCACAAATTTGCCTGAAAGAAGGGGCATTTGGCTACGGGACTCACTATTAACCTATAACGCCATCTCTCATTTTTCCGTACTGATTTCCGTCCGCTAGCCGGGCGGAAAGGGGGATTCCTGCGCTTTTTCCGTGAGGAAAGAATTATGCATAGTGATGCTGCTGATTTGATTTTACGTTCTGATGCTATTTTTACTGCTGCCAGAAATGAGCTATTTAGCGGATATGTAGTCATTAAAAACGGCGCTATCGCGGCGATGATAGCGAATGGGGAAGATATTCAAACCTGGAGAGGTGAAAGAACTCGCTTTATCGAACTTGGCGATCGCCTGATTTGTCCCGGATTTTGCGATAATCACACGTTTTTTACCGGCTATATGAGCATGCAGCGTGGTGTCGATCTCCATGCCGCCCGTGATAGTAATCATGCCCTTGAACTATTACAGGATGCAGAAAAGCTTCTCCCTGAGGGGAAAAGCCTCTATGGCTGGGGTTGGTCTGCTGCCCGTTGGGGAGCGGTGCCTGATGCCAGACTATTGGATGACGCTTTCCCGCAGAGACCGGTTGTCGCCATTAACGATGACAAAAGCTATTGCTGGATGAACCGTGCCGCCGTGGAGCTTTATGGCTTTACCGCTGAAGAGTGCAGCGCGGAGGCGAGAATCGCATTATTGGATGAGATGCTGTCTGATACCGCACAGTTAAAAAAAGAAATGCGGGCATTTATGGCCCGACTTGCCGGGCAGGGAATCACGGCAATAAAAGACGTTTGTTTCAACGATGCGCCGCAGTTGATGAATGCCTGGGATGAACTGGAAAAAGAGGATGCGCTATTGCTGAGAGTAAGCATTGTTTCTCAGCCCGTATCTGCGCCTGTCGATCTTGCTTTCGGTGAACAGGCCCGACGCCGCTTTCATTCGCCATGGCTGCGGTTTCATGGCTTTAAATTTATGGTCGATGGCGTTATTGCCGATCATACCGGCGATATGATTTACCCCTATGCCGATCGTCCCGGCACGAACAATGAACGACCCGTTGATTATAATGCCCTGCGCCAGCAGGTTTTGTTGGCTGATGCTCGTGGATTCAACTGCTGTATGAATGCGGAGGGCGATGCCGCAATTCGCCGCTGTATTGATATTTTTGCCGAATGCCGTAAGCGTCACCCGCAGAGCGTGGTTAGACATTCTCTGAGCGATCTGGAATGTCCGCATCCAAACGATATTCCCAGAATGGCTGAGCTCGGCCTTTTTGCCGAAGTTTATGCACAAATTCTGCTCCTTAACCCCTGCGAAGCCGAAGCCTATATGCGCGAACGCTATGGGGAAGAGCGCGAAGCGCAATTCTACGATTATGCCGCACTATTTGGGGCTGGCGTGACGGTGACTATTGGCACCGATCTGCCCCTGTTTATTCCTTCTGTTCCTGACTCGATGTATGCCGCCTGCAGTCGTCAGTTCCCTGATGGTTCACCCGTGAATGGCTGGTACCGCGAACGCGGAATGACCCGACAACAGCTCTTAACGGCATGGACGCTGAATAGTGCTCGACACCACGGCATGGAAGAGATGACCGGTAGCCTTGAGCCGGGAAAACGCGCGGATATCGCGGTTTTTGACCGTAATTTGTTGAGCTGCCCGAATGATGAGTTACGGACTTCTACCGTTGTACTGACCCTGGTGGATGGCCGTATTACCCATGACCTTCTGTAACTCTAAAAATGCCGAAAGACGGCAAACATAATATAAACATCTTATCGAGGCGGATTATGCGTATTGCAAAAATAAAGTGGGCGATGCCACACTGCTACGCTCTGATTTTCTTCATTATTATATTAGTAGCGCTGCTGACATGGTGTATTCCCAGCGGCAGTTTTGATTATCACTCAGTGACCTTACCCGGCGGTGAAACTAAAACATTAGTGATCCCAGGGTCTTATCATCTGCTGGACAAAGTCAGCAGCGAGGGCGATTTACGTCAGGGTATTGCCGCCGTACTGGCCGCGCCGATGGAGGGGATTATCAAGGCCGCCGACGTAGTGGCGTTTGTGCTCATTGTTGGTGGCGCTTTTGGCATTATTTTACGTACTGGCGCAATTGAGCGGGGTCTGGTGGCGCTGGCTGAACGCCTGGCAGGTAAAGGAATTTTGGTTATCCCTATCGCAATGACCTTGTTTAGCCTGGGAGGCGCGACTTTTGGTATGAGCGAGGAGGTGATCCCCCTGTATGCGATCTTTATCTCCCTGATGTTCGCGCTGGGTTATGACTCAATGACTGCGATCCTGATTCTTTTTCTGGGAACCCAGATTGGCTACGTTGGCGCAATGACCAATCCGTTCTCTGTACTCATTGCCCAGGGCGTAGCGGGTATTCAGGGAAATCCGCAGCTTTGGCTACGTGCTATTGCATGGCTGGTCTTCACGCTACTGGCGATTGCTTACACCATGTGGTACGCGCACCGTGTTAAACGCACTCCGCAAAAGTCGCCGGTATATGAAAATGATTGTCGCAACCGCGAGCAGTTTTTGTCGATACAGGATACGTCGGTCCATTTTTCCATCGCCGATCGGGTAATTATCATCGCCTTTGTGCTGGCGCTGGCCGTCATCTCATGGGGGTTAATCACGCGTGGCTGGTACATGGTTGAGATCGGCTCTGTGTTCCTGGCTCTGGGGCTGTTTTCCGGGATCGTCGGGCGCATGGGCATTAGCGGGATGGCCGACAGCTTTGTCGAAGGGTGCAAAGAGTTTGTCTACGCCGCCGTAGTCATAGGTCTTGCGCGCGGTATTCTGGTGGTGGCGGAGAACGGACGAATTATCGATACGTTGCTATTTGGTTTGTCTGAAATGCTGGAAGGGTTGCCGCAGTATGCGTTTACCACTCTGATGCTATTAGGGCATAACGTCATCACTTTTTTTGTGCCCTCATCTTCGGGCGAGGCCGCGCTCACTATGCCCGTGCTGGCGCCGTTAGGCGATTTGGTTGGTATCAATAAAGAGGCGATGGTGATGGCTTATCAATTTGGCAATGGCCTGACGAACCTGGTCTCTCCTACCGGCGGTGTATTGCTGGCTGGGTTGTCTATTGCGCGCATTGGGTTTGGTCAGTGGTTAAAGGCCATTGCGCCGCTGTTTCCGGTGCTGTGGATAGTTAGCGCTGCTTTTGCTGCGATTTCGGCCTGGGTCTGAAGGATATGCGCGCCGTCGTAGTTTGATGTGCGCGCTTCGATTATAATCCTGCTTCGCATTAATGGCCGTGCTGGTACCTCTTTTATGTCGAATTTTGGACTGCAACAGAATACTTCCGTACCGTTATACAGGCAGCTTAAAGATAAAATCCTCAGCGATATTTCTTCCGGGAAACTCGCTGAAGGAGAGAAAATCCCCACCGAGATTGAGCTCAGCGAACTCTACAATATCAGCCGTATTACAGTGCGCAACGCAGTGAAAGAGCTGGTAGCAGAAGGCTATTTGGTAAAAAAGCAGGGGAAGGGGACTTTTGTCTGTCTGCCTAAAATTGAGCGTAAAGTTGTTCACTTACTTAGCTTTACTGCCGCATGCGATGCTAATCATCTACCAACCCATAGCGTAGTGACTCGTCGTGAGATTCTGCAGGACTATCGTAATGCGCGTCAGCTTCTTGAGCTTGAGAGCGATGATTCCGTGCTTTATATCCAACGCCTTAGGATCGCTGGCGATGCGCCGTTAATGTTAGAGAATAATTACTACTCTCTGAAACGATTAGGTTTTTTACAGCAGGAGGATCTTAGCGGGTCGCTGTATCAGCTATTGCGTGAAAAATACGCGATCGTGCCTACCTATGCGGGTGAAACGACAGTAGAAATGGTGCGTGCGGATTCTGACAGCGCACCGCTGCTGAAGCAACCGCCCGGCGAACCGTTATTCCTGATGAAAACGCTAATTCTGGATAGCCAGCATCAGCCTATTCATTATGGAGAACAGTATATCGTCGCCGAGCGTTACACGTTTAGTTTCTGATTTCAGCGTGAAAGCGTCGCCACCATCACCGCTTTGATGGTGTGCATCCGGTTTTCCGCCTGGTCGAAGACCACGCTCGCCGCCGACTCAAACACCTCGTCAGTCACCTCCATGCCGCCGTGCAGGCCGTAATCGGCAGCCATCTGTTTGCCCAGCGTGGTCTGGTCGTCGTGGAACGCCGGCAGGCAGTGGAGGAACTTGACCTGCGGGTTGCCGGTCAGCGCCAGCATCGCGCTGTTAACCTGATAGTCGCGCAGCAGGGCGATACGTTCGGCCCATTTTTCCTTCGCCTCGCCCATTGAGACCCAGACGTCGGTATAGATAAAATCGGCGCCTTTCACCCCCGCGGCGATATCTTCCGTCAGGGTGATGTTGCCGCCCTGCTGTTTGGCCAGCGCGGTGCAGGTCTCCACCAGCGCGGCCTCCGGCCAGCAGGCCGATGGCGCCACCAGGCGCAGATCCAGACCGGTCAACGCGGCGGCTTCCAGCATCGAATTGCCCATGTTGTTGCGCGCGTCGCCGGCGTAGACCAGCGTCATCTGGTTAAAGGCTTTGCCCGGCAGATGCTCTTTCATGGTCAGCAGGTCCGCCAGCAGCTGGGTGGGGTGGAACTCGTTGGTGAGGCCGTTCCACACCGGCACGCCGGCGTATTGCGCCAGGGTCTCTACCACTTCCTGGCCGTGGCCGCGGTACTGAATGCCGTCGTACATCCGTCCGAGCACGCGGGCGGTGTCCTTGATCGACTCTTTATGGCCAATCTGGCTGCCGCTGGGCCCCAGATAGGTGACGCGGGCACCCTGATCGTATGCGGCAACTTCGAAAGAGCATCGTGTACGGGTTGAGTCTTTTTCGAAGATGAGCGCGATGTTTTTCCCTGCCAGTTTCTGGACTTCGATACCGTTTTTCTTATCGGCTTTCAGCTTTGCCGCCAGCTCGAGCAGGGCGGTGATTTCTGCAGGCGTAAAATCGAGTAACTTTAAAAAATGCTTCTGGTAAAACGCAGACATGGTTCCCTCACCTGGCATAGGCCACTAATTGAATTAAAATTCAATTTATATGTATGAATATTCATTTGCAAGTCTGTGATCGAAATCTTTCACTGAGAAGTGGAGGCAATGACGGCGGTATGTGACAATAGGGATAACTGCCGCACATTATGAGGAACGAGCCATGGCAAACCCGGAACACCTGGAAGAACAGCGTGAAGAGACGCGTCTGATTATCGAAGAGCTGCTGGAAGATGGCAGCGATCCGGACGCACTGTACACGATTGAGCATCACCTCTCTGCAGACGATTTCGAAACCCTGGAGAAAGTGGCGGTTGAAGCGTTCAAGCTGGGCTACGAAGTGACCGAGCCCGAAGAGCTGGAAGTGGAAGAGGGTGACATGGTCATCTGCTGCGATATTCTGAGCGAATGCGCGCTGAACTCAGACCTGATCGATGCCCAGGTTGAACAGCTGATGACGCTGGCAGAAAAATATGACGTCGAGTATGACGGTTGGGGCACCTATTATGAGGACCCGAACGGTGAAGACGGCGACGACGATGACGAAGAGTATGTCGATGAAGACGACGATGGTGTTCGCCACTAAGTCGCAAATGTCGTAGATGGATACGGCGGCGCCTGCCGCCGTATAGCAAGGAACTTTCATGGATTACCCGCAGATTCTTTCCCCGATTATCAGCTTCCTGCACTGCCCGACGCCGCAGGCGTGGATTGACGAAGCCCGCAAGCCGGAAAACCTGCCGCTGCTGCTGACCGACCATATGGTGTGCGAGCTGAAAGCGGCGCAGAACGCCATGCTGCTGGTGCGTCGCTACGTCGCGGATAAAGCTGACGCCGACGAACTGTTGGCCTGCCTGAAGCCGTACGAAGACTTCACCTACCGCCGGGGGCCGGAGCCGGATTTTGTCGCTCTGCATAAACGGATCAACAAAAGCGCCATGCCGCAGACCGACGACCCGTGGGGCCGCCAGCTGCTGGACAGCATGATTTTATTGATTAAAGAAGAACTACATCACTTCTGGCAGGTGCGGGAGATGATGCTGGCGCGCGATATCCCCTATGTCAAAATCACCGCCAGCAACTATGCCCGCGGCCTGCGGCGCGAAGTGCGCTCGCATGAGCCGGTGATGCTGATCGATAAGCTGATCTGCGGCGCCTATATCGAGGCCCGCTCCTGCGAACGCTTTGCCGCCCTGGCGCCGTGGCTGGACGACGATCTGCAGAAGTTCTACCTGTCGCTGCTGCGCTCCGAGGCGCGTCACTATCAGGACTATCTGGATCTGGCGCAGAAGATTGCCGGAGAAGATATCAGCGAGCGGGTGCGCCAGCTCGGCGAGGCGGAAGCGGCGCTGATCCTCCGTCCGGAGGCCGAGTTCCGCTTTCACAGCGGTGTGCCGGTAGCGGCGTAACCCGCGGTATTCGGGCCCTGTAGCCCCGGTAGCCACTAACACCGGCAGTTTCAGTAGCCATGGGGAGAGAGATAGCGTTGAGAGCTTCAGCTCGCAATGGTACGGGCCGTAGGTCGGGTAAGGTTAGCCGCCACCCGACAAAAAAACGGCACCGCGAGCACGGGTAAGGTGCCATTCGGGACATACCCGGCTCGCGCTACGCTTAGCCGTGTAGCCCCGGTAAGCGTAGCGCTACCGGGGACGCCTGCGATATCGAGGCGCTACAGCGTTTTCAGCATCCGCACTTCACAGTCAACGTGGCCGGTGCAGCCCAGCGGTCCGTCAATGTGCTCGAAGCCAAGATGTTCATATAAACCGATCGCCTCCGTCAGGAAGGCGGTGGTTTCCAGATAGCAGCGCTTAAACCCTTGTTCGCGGGCGTAGTCCAGCGCCAGCAGCGCCAGCTTCTTCGCCAGCCCCTGGCCGCGGGCGCTGGTCATAAAATACATTTTCTGCAGCTCGCAGATATCCGGCTCGCTGCAGGCGAGCGGCGCGACGCCGCCGCCGCCAACTACTTCCCCCTCTTGCTCCACCACCCAGTAGGCGGAGCCCGGCTGGCTGTACAGCTCATACAGCTCATCGAGATTCGGGTCGGCGACCGTATAGCCTTTATCGGCGGTCAGGCCATATTCAGCCGAGACCTGGCGGATGACCCTGGCGATGGCGGCATTGTCTGCCGCCGTAATGCGACGCAGCAACGTCGCCGCGGGGACGCTCGTATTCATACAATGACTCATTACCCAAAAAAGACGAATGATGATGTTAATAACATCGCGACAGGGGAAAGCGCAAGCGAGGATGTTTCATAAAAAACGCCCCTTGCCGGGTGGCAAGGGGCGGGAGGATCACAGCGCGGCGATCACCGCCTGCTGCTCAATCAGCTTCGCTTTCGCTTCCGCGTAGCCTTCCAGCTTCTCGCGCTCTTTAGCGATCACTGCTTCCGGCGCGCGGGCGACAAAGCCTTCGTTGGCCAGCTTGCTCTCGATGCGCCCAATTTCACCTTCGATTTTGGCCACTTCTTTCGCCAGACGCGCCAGCTCATCTTCTTTATTGATGAGGCCCGCCATCGGGATCAGCAGCTCGGCGCCGTCGACAATCTTGGTCACCGAGACCGGACCTTTATCATCGGCAGGCAGCACGGTAATGCTTTCCAGACGCGCCAGGTTCAGCAGGAAGCTGCGGTTGTCGTTCACACGACGCTCGGCATCTTTACTGCAGCCGCGCAGCAGCAGTTCCAGCGGTTTGCCCGGAGCGATGTTCATTTCCGCACGGATGTTACGCACGGCGACGATCGCCTGCTTCAGCCATTCGGTGTCGGCCAGCGCCGCGTCATCCACCTGAGAAGCATCGTACTGCGGGAACGGCTGCAGCATGATGGTGTCGGCGGTGATCCCGCAGATCGCTTTCACGCGCTGCCAGATGGTTTCGGTAATGAACGGAATGATCGGATGCGCCAGGCGCAGCAGACCTTCCAGCACGGTGACCAGAGTATGGCGAGTCCCGCGCAGCTCCGCTTCGTTGCCACCGTTCATAACCGGCTTGGTCAGCTCCAGGTACCAGTCGCAGAACTGGTTCCAGGTGAACTCATACAGGATGCCGGCGGCGATATCGAAGCGGAAGTTATCCAGCGCTTCGCGATACGCTTTCACGGTGTGGTTGAATTCCGCGATGATCCAGCGGTCGGCCAGGGAGAGCACCATTTCGCCGCCGTTGAAGCCGCAATCCTGATCTTCGGTGTTCATCAGCACGAAGCGGCTGGCGTTCCACAGCTTATTACAGAAGTTACGGTAACCTTCCAGACGCTTCATATCCCAGTTGATGTCGCGGCCGGTAGAGGCCAGCGCCGCCAGGGTGAAGCGCAGGGCGTCGGTGCCGTGCGGCTCGATGCCGTTCGGGAACTGTTTCTCGGTACGCTTGCGGATTTTATCCGCCAGCTGCGGCTGCATCATGTTGCCGGTACGTTTTTCCAGCAGCTCTGGCAGGGTGATACCGTCAACCATATCCAGCGGGTCAATGACGTTACCCTTGGACTTGGACATCTTCTGGCCTTCGTCATCGCGGATCAGACCGGTCATGTAGACGGTCTTAAACGGAACCTGCGGTTTACCGTTTTCATCTTTGATGAAGTGCATGGTCATCATGATCATGCGGGCGATCCAGAAGAAGATAATGTCGAAGCCGGACACCATCACGCTGGTCGGGTGGAACTGACGCAGGGCGTCGGTGTTTTCCGGCCAGCCGAGGGTGGAGAAGGTCCACAGCGCAGAGGAGAACCAGGTATCGAGAACGTCTTCATCCTGACGCAGGGCAACGTCGGCGCTCAGGTTGTTTTCCTGACGCACTTCGTCTTCGCTACGGCCTACGTAGACGTTGCCGTCGTTGTCATACCATGCCGGGATGCGGTGACCCCACCACAGCTGACGGGAGATACACCAGTCCTGAATATCGCGCATCCAGGAGAAGTACATATTTTCGTACTGCTTCGGCACGAACTGAATATCGCCGTTTTCAACGGCTTCGACTGCTGGCTTGGCCAGCACGTCCGCGCGCACGTACCACTGGTCGGTCAGCATCGGCTCGATCACCACGCCGCCGCGATCGCCGTAAGGGACGGTCAGGTCGTGCGGTTTGATCTCTTCCAGCAGGCCGAGGGCGTCAACTGCCGCAACAACGGCTTTACGCGCCGCGAAGCGTTCCAGTTTCTGGAACTCCGCCGGGATCTCGCTGGAGTAGACGTCGGATTCATTGCCTTTGGTGTCGTAGACTTCCGCGCTTTCGCGGATGTCGCCGTCAAAGGTGAGGATGTTGATCATCGGCAGCTGGTGACGACGACCCACTTCGTAGTCGTTAAAGTCGTGCGCCGGGGTGATCTTCACGCAGCCGGTGCCTTTTTCCATGTCGGCGTGTTCGTCGCCCACGATCGGGATGCGGCGGTTAACCAGCGGCAGCACCACGAATTTGCCAATCAGATCTTTGTAGCGCGGATCTTCCGGGTTAACGGCCACGCCGGTATCGCCCAGCAGGGTTTCCGGACGGGTGGTGGCGACCACCAGGTAATCTTTACCGTCAGCGGTTTTCGCGCCATCGGCCAGCGGGTAGCGGATGTGCCACATGGAACCTTTCGATTCGCGGTTTTCCACTTCGAGGTCGGAAATGGCGGTGCGCAGTTTCGGGTCCCAGTTAACCAGGCGTTTGCCGCGGTAGATCAGGTCTTCTTTGTACAGGCGAACAAAGACTTCTTTCACGGCATTGGAAAGCCCCTCGTCCATGGTGAAGCGCTCGCGCTCCCAGTCCACGGAGTTGCCGAGACGGCGCATCTGACGGGTAATGGTGCCGCCGGATTCCGCTTTCCACTGCCAGATTTTGTCGATAAAGGCGTCGCGGCCGTAGTCGTGGCGGGTTTTCCCTTCTTCAGCGGCAATCTTACGCTCAACCACCATCTGGGTAGCGATACCTGCGTGGTCGGTACCGGCCTGCCACAGGGTGTTTTTGCCCTGCATGCGCTGGTAGCGAATCATGGTATCCATGATGGTTTGCTGGAAGGCATGACCCATATGCAAACTGCCGGTGACGTTCGGCGGCGGGATCATGATGCAGAAGCTCTCCTGGCTTTCATCACCATTCGGTTTGAAATAGCCCTGCTTTTCCCAGTGCTCGTAAAGCGGCTGTTCGATATCTTGTGGGTTGTATGTCTTTTCCATTATTTCCAGGTTGCCGTGTTCAGGTTGAAACCAGCCATGCGGTACGCCTTATAGCGTTCGCGCGCCAGTTGTTTCAGATTGTCTTCGTAAGGGACAAAGTCTATCACTTCTGTGAAAGCGGTGGCAAAATCTGCAAAGTTTAGCCGCAGGCTGATAAGAATATCCCGCGGGCTGCTGTTGCGCTTTTGCGGCCAGGCAATCTCTACCGGCGCGCCGCCTCTCGGGCCTTCGCCCGCCAGATTATGCGGCACAAAGCTCTCCGGCGGCCGCGACCACAGCGCCTCGTCGAGGCGAATCGCCTGCTGTTCATCTTCGCAGGCGATCAGGACGCGCTTGCCGTTGCGCCAACGTTCTGCGGCAATGTCACACACCAGCTGCTCGACGGCGCTCAGGCCGTCGACGGTGGCGTCATTGTCCAGAAGATAGAACGTTGCGTTTTTCATATATGGGGCTTCTTGTTGTGGATTTAAATGCAAAGCCGGGCGGCGCTACGCTTACCCGGCCTACAGTGTGCTGCCGTTTGTAGGCCGGGTAAGGCATCGCCGCCACCCGGCATATCACATCACTCTTCGCCGTTAAAACCCGCACGATTGAGCAGGAACTGCGACAGCAGCGCCACCGGACGACCGGTCGCGCCTTTGGCCTTACCGGAACGCCAGGCAGTACCGGCGATGTCGAGGTGCGCCCAGTTGTACTTGCGGGTGAAGCGCGACAGGAAACAGCCGGCGGTGATCGCGCCGCCAGGACGGCCGCCAATGTTCGCCATATCGGCAAAATTGGACTCCAGCTGATCCTGGAACTCGTCGGCCAGCGGCAAACGCCATGCGCGGTCGCCCGCCAGTTCGGAGGCGCCGATCAGCTCATGGGCCAGCGGGTTATGGTTCGACATCAGGCCGGTGATGTGATGGCCGAGGGCAATCACGCAGGCCCCGGTCAGCGTCGCCACGTCGATAACCGCTTCCGGCTCGAAGCGCTCAACGTAGGTCAGGACGTCGCACAGCACCAGGCGGCCTTCGGCGTCGGTGTTCAGCACTTCCACCGTCTGGCCGGACATAGTGGTCAGGACGTCACCCGGACGATAGGCGCGGCCGCCAGGCATGTTTTCACAGCCCGCCAGCACGCCGATGACGTTCAGCGGCAGCTGCAGTTCGGCAACCATCCGCATCACGCCGTACACCGCCGCCGCGCCGCACATGTCGTACTTCATCTCGTCCATGCCTTCGGCAGGCTTGATGGAGATACCGCCGGAGTCGAAGGTCAGGCCTTTACCGACCAGCACGATAGGGCGCGCGTCCTCAGCCGGGTTACCTTTATATTCGATGACCGACATCAGCGACTCGTTCTGCGACCCATTGCCGACGGCGAGGTAGGCGTTCATCCCCAGCTCGCGCATCTGCTGTTCGCCGATCACCCGGGTGATGACGTTTTTGCTGTAGGTATCGGCCAGCTGACGCGCCTGGGAAGCCAGATAGGCGGCGTTACAGATGTTCGGCGGCATATTGCCAAGATCTTTCGCCGCTTTGATGCCAGCGGCAATCGCCAGGCCGTGCTGAATGGCGCGTTCGCCGCTGGTCAGCTCGCGACGGGTCGGCACGTTAAAGACCATTTTACGCAGCGGGCGACGCGGCTCGCTTTTGTTGGTCTTCAGCTGGTCGAAGCTGTACAGCGTCTCTTTGGCGGTTTCAACCGCCTGGCGAACTTTCCAGTAGTTGTTACGGCCTTTGACGTGCAGCTCGGTCAGGAAGCAGACGGCTTCCATTGAGCCGGTATCATTCAGGGTATTGATGGTTTTCTGGATGACCTGCTTATACTGACGCTCATCCAGCTCGCGCTCTTTGCCGCAGCCAATCAGCAGAATGCGCTCAGACAGAATGTTTGGCACATGGTGCAGCAATAACGTCTGGCCAGGTTTGCCTTCCAGCTCGCCGCGACGCAGCAGGGCGCTGATGTAGCCGTCGCTGATTTTATCGAGTTGTTCGGCGATGGGGGAGAGGCGACGTGGTTCAAAGACGCCGACCACGATACAGGCGCTCCGCTGCTTCTCCGGGCTACCGCTTTTTACACTGAACTCCATGCACTATGCTCCTGAATCTTAAAGACAACAGTGGTGGCTACGGCTATACTCGTCGCCTTTCAAGTTGCAGATGCGCCGGCTGCGCCTGCTTACCCTGACGTGGCACATTGTGCGCGCCAGGGGCCACAGCCCTGCTGCCTTCTTACAACTCGAAATCCATTGAGTATATAATTGCAAGCTTTCGTAACTCATATCCGCTGTTGCGGTGACTTCGTGTTAATCTTAACGTTATTAAGGCCTGGGTTCGTCAGAAAAGATCCTGACATGCAGAACCGATGAGTCATTTAATCTTAGCGACGTTTTCGACGACCAAAGAGAATAAATGACGTTTAAGCCATGAAACAAGCAATTTTCCTGCACTAAAACGGGTTTTTACGGGCGTATTTATAGTGATAATCATAAGATATCTGGTTCGTGAGACGCTGAAAAGCCAGTTGGCGATCCTATTCATCCTGTTACTGATTTTCTTTTGTCAGAAATTAGTCAGGATCCTCGGCGCCGCGGTGGATGGCGATATCCCAACCAATCTGGTGCTCTCGCTGTTGGGGCTCGGCATCCCGGAGATGGCGCAGCTTATCCTGCCGTTAAGTCTGTTCCTTGGCCTGCTGATGACCCTCGGCAAGCTGTACACCGAAAGTGAAATTACGGTGATGCACGCCTGCGGCCTGAGCAAAGCCGTGCTGATCAAGGCGGCGATGATCCTCGCGCTGTTCACCGGCGCGGTGGCGGCGGTGAACGTTATGTGGGCGGGGCCGTGGTCGTCGCGCCATCAGGACGAAGTGCTGGCCGAAGCTAAAGCCAACCCCGGTATGGCGGCGCTGGCCCAGGGCCAGTTCCAGCAGGCCAGCGATGGTAACGCGGTGATGTTTATCGAAAGCGTCAACGGCAACCGCTTCCATGACGTCTTCCTTGCCCAGCTGCGTCCGAAAGGCAATGCGCGCCCCTCGGTGGTGGTGGCGGATTCCGGCGAGCTGTCGCAGCAGAAAGACGGCTCGCAGGTGGTGACCCTCAACAAGGGCACCCGCTTTGAAGGCACCGCGATGCTGCGCGACTTCCGCATTACCGACTTCAATAACTATCAGGCTATTATCGGCCACCAGGCGGTGAGCGCCGATCCGGACGACACGGAACAGATGGATATGCGCACCTTGTGGAAAACCCACACCGACCGCGCGCGCGCCGAACTGCACTGGCGCTTCACGCTGGTGGCGACCGTCTTCATTATGGCGCTGATGGTGGTGCCGCTCAGCGTGGTGAACCCGCGTCAGGGCCGTGTGCTGTCGATGCTGCCGGCGATGCTGCTTTACCTGGTGTTCTTCCTGTTGCAAACGTCGATTAAGTCGAACGGCGGCAAAGGCAAAATGGACCCGGCTATCTGGATGTGGGCGATTAACCTGCTCTATTTTGCGCTGGCGGTGCTGTTAAACCTGTGGGACACGGTGCCGATGCGCCGCTTCCGCGCCCGTTTTAATAAAGGAGCGGCCTGATGCAGGCGTTTGGCGTACTTGACCGTTATATCGGTAAGACGATTTTCAACACCATCATGATGACCCTGTTCATGCTGGTGTCGCTCTCCGGCATTATCAAGTTTGTCGATCAGCTGAAAAAGTCCGGGCAGGGCAGCTACGATGCGCTGGGCGCTGGTCTCTACACCATCCTCAGCGTGCCGAAGGACATCCAGATCTTCTTCCCGATGGCGGCGCTGCTTGGCGCGCTGCTGGGGCTGGGGATGCTGGCCCAGCGCAGCGAACTGGTGGTGATGCAGGCATCCGGTTTCACCCGGCTGCAGGTAGCGCTGGCGGTAATGAAAACCGCGATCCCGCTGGTGCTGCTGACCATGGCCATCGGCGAGTGGGTGGCGCCGCAGGGCGAACAGATGGCGCGCAACTACCGTGCCCAGCAGATGTACGGCGGCTCGCTGCTCTCAACCCAGCAGGGGCTGTGGGCGAAAGATGGCCACAACTTTGTCTATATCGAACGCGTAAAAGGCAACGATGAGCTGGGGGGCGTCAGCATCTATGCCTTCAACCCGGAGCGTCGTTTACAGTCGGTGCGCTATGCCGCTTCGGCAAAATTCGATAGCGAAAATAAAGTGTGGCGTCTGTCGCAGGTGGATGAATCCGACCTGACCGATCCAAAGCAGGTGACCGGGTCGCAGATGGTGAGCGGCACCTGGAAAACCAACCTGACGCCGGACAAACTGGGCGTGGTTGCCCTGGATCCGGATGCGCTGTCGATCAGCGGGCTGCACAACTATGTGAAATACCTGAAGTCCAGCGGCCAGGATCCGGGACGCTACCAGCTCAATATGTGGAGCAAAATCTTCCAGCCGCTGTCGGTGGCGGTGATGATGCTGATGGCGCTGTCGTTTATCTTTGGCCCGCTGCGTAGCGTGCCGATGGGCGTCCGGGTGGTGACGGGGATTAGCTTCGGCTTTATCTTCTATGTCCTCGACCAGATTTTCGGCCCGCTGACCCTGGTCTACGGCATACCGCCGATCATCGGCGCACTGTTGCCGAGCGCCAGCTTCTTCCTGATAAGCCTCTGGCTGATGATGCGCAAGGCCTAGCGGGTAAGCCTGAAACGTAAGCCCCCTCAGCGATGAGGGGGCTTTTTTTTAGCGCTTGCGTCCGCCCAGCAGGCTGCCCAGCATGCCGCGGACGATCTGATTGGTGACCTGGCGAACCGCGCTTTTCGCTGCGGTCTGCACGATACCGTCGCGTTTACCGCCTCGCGGGCCGGTGCTGCCGAACAGGATATCTTTCAGGCCGCCAAGCAGCCCGTCGTCATCGCCGTTCTGCTGGCCCTTCGCCGGCGGAGCCGACTGCTGCCCGGTGGCGACCTGCACCCCTTGCTGCAGCATTTCGAAAGCCGACTCGCGGTCCACCTCCTCCTCATACTTGCCGTACAGCGGCGAGTGGTTCAGCAGACCATTGCGCTCGTCATCGCTGACCGGCCCCATTCGCGAGCAGGGGGCGATAACCATCGCCCGCTCGACCACCGACGGGCTGCCTTTCTCATCGAGGAAGGAGATCAGCGCCTCGCCGGTGCCCAGCTCCTGGATCGCCTGCTCGGTACTGAAGGCCGGGTTGGCGCGCATGGTCTGGGCGGCGGTTTTCACCGCCTTCTGGTCCTTCGGCGTAAAGGCGCGCAGGGCATGCTGCACGCGGTTGCCCAGCTGGCCGAGCACGGCGTCGGGAATATCCGCCGGGTTCTGCGAGACAAAGTAGACGCCGACGCCCTTGGAGCGGATAAGGCGGATCACCTGTTCAATTTTATCCAGCAGCACCTGCGGCGCGTCGTTGAACAGCAGATGCGCCTCATCGAAGAAGAACACCAGCTTCGGTTTATCGAGGTCGCCGGCTTCCGGCAGGCGCTCGTAGAGCTCGGAGAGCATCCACAGCAGGCTGGCGGCGTACAGCTTCGGCATCTGGTAGAGCTTTTCGGCGCTAAGGATATTGATCACCCCTTTACCGCTGGCATCGACGCGCATCCAGTCGGCAATATCCAGCATCGGCTCGCCGAAGAAGTGCTCGGCGCCCTGTTGCTCCAGGGTCAACAGCCCGCGCTGGATGGCGCCGATCGAGGCGCTGTTAATATTGCCGTACTGGTTCTGGAAAGACTTGGCGTTATCGCCGATAAACTGAGTGATGGCGCGGAGGTCTTTGAAGTCGAGCAGCAGCAGGCCGCGGTCGTCCGCGATGCGGAAAATAATGTTCAGTACGCCGCTCTGCACCTCGTTGAGATTGAGCAGGCGCGCCAGCAGCAGGGGGCCGAGATCGGAGACCGTCGCCCGCACCGGGTGGCCCTTCTCGCCAAAGATATCCCAGAGCACCACCGGGTTGGCGTGCGGCTCCCAGTCGCTGACGCCGATCTTCTCCAGCCGCGCCTGCAGTTTCTCTGAGCTCTGCCCCGCGGCGGCAATGCCGGTCAGGTCGCCCTTGACGTCGGCCATAAATACCGGCACGCCAATCTCCGAGAACGACTCAGCCAGCTTCTGCAGGGTGACGGTTTTACCGGTGCCGGTCGCACCGGTGATAAGCCCATGGCGGTTGGCCATCGCGGGCAGTAAATAGAGCGCGTTATCCAGCGTGCGCGCAATCAACAGGGGTGAGCTCATGGTCGATTCCTCCATTTATCCTGCGACGATTATAGGCAACCTCGTCGTCCGGCGTTGGGAAAATCGTCACGCGCCGCGCACGCTGTACCGTGAGGGTCTCAGGCGCAGTGGCGCTGGATGAGCGCGATGCTCTGCTCAATTTCGCGCTCGATATCCGCTTCGCTCCATTGCGCCAGCTCGGGGGCGAAGGGCTCAAAAGCGTACACCCCCTGATAGCCGCGGGCTTCCAGCGCTTTAACCTGCTCGCAGGTGCCGAGACGATCCTGCGGGGTTAGCATGATGCGCTCGGCATCGGTGAGCTGCTCGCGCGGACGGCTATCGTCCACTCCTGAAAGGTGCACCAGCCCGATATCCGCCACCTCTACCTGGCTGAACTCGTCCGCCGCCTGCGGGTAAAGATGGTGATGGAAGGTATCGATCAGCAGCTTAAACGGCACGCGGGCGTCGTGGATCAGCGTCTGCGCCTGGTGCGCAGAACGCAGCGAGCTTTGCGGGAAGCCCAGCGGCTCCACCAGGCCGTGGATGCCATAGAAGGCGAACAGCGGCGCCAGGTCGCGTAGGGCGCCCAGGGTTTCGCTGGCCGGCACCTCGCTGCCGTCGTTGAGCGGACAGAGCACCAGCGATTTGGCGCCGATGGCCTGGGCCTCTTTCAGCAGCGATTCGGTCAACTGCCGCACCTCTTCGCTACGACGGTTAAAGGGGTAGACCGCGTTAATCGTCAGGATCTCGATGTGGTAGCGCGCCGCCAGCTCGCGCACCTGCTGATGGCTCAGATCGTCGGTCACTTTTCCGCTGGGTAAATCGTTGCGCAGCTCGACCTTATTCAGGCCCAGACGGTTCACCAAACGGAAAAACGCTTCAATGCTGAGCGCTGGCGCGATTTTGCGGTTAATACAAAAACGTTGCATTGCGATGGCCATAGGACACTCCTGACGGAAGAGGGGGTAGGTTCGTTCAATTGGCTAACAGTCAAAACGTTTATTCCAAAATTAGCAAGAATGGAAATGATGAATGTTTGAGCTGTCTCGCAAAATATCACCGGCACCGACTACCGGCGCGACAGCGGCGGGAAGCCTGGCGTCGAGGGCAACGAGGCGCGATGCGGGAAGCGCACAGGCGACCGGTTAGCGCAAAATGCGACTGTTATCACCAAAATGAAATTTCATTTCACAACAATGTTGAAATATAAATTTCATTTTACTACGGTTATAGCACAGCAGAATCAGCGACGGGCCGGTGTGCGCTGGCCCCCTTCACTATGAGGCGAGAACATGACGATCACAGGAAACTTTATTGGCGGGAAAACCGTTATTAGCAGCAGCAACGAAACGATGCCGGTGTACGACCCGGCGACGGGCAAAGCGGTGCGCGAAGTCACGGTGTCAACCGCGCAGGAAGTCTCCGAGGCGATTCAGGTTGCTCGCGATGCGTTTGACAGTTGGTCCCGTACCACGCCGCTGCGCCGCGCCCGCGTGCTGTTCAACTTCAAAATGTTGCTGGAGCAGCACGTGGAAGAGCTGGCGGGGATCATCGTCAGCGAGCACGGTAAGGTGTGGTCGGATGCGCTGGGCGAGCTGACCCGCGGTATGGAAGTGGTCGAATTCGCCTGCGGGATCCCGCACCTGATTAAAGGCGAATACTCCTCTGACGTCGGCACCGGCGTCGACAGCTACTCGTTGATGCAGCCCCTTGGCGTGGTGGCAGGGATCACCCCGTTCAACTTCCCGGCGATGGTGCCGATGTGGATGTTCCCGCTGGCGCTGGCCTGCGGCAACAGTTTCGTCCTCAAGCCGCCCGCGCTGGCGCCGACGGCCGCTGTGCGTCTGGCAGAGCTGTTAAAAGAGGCTGGTCTGCCGGACGGCGTGTTTAACGTCGTGCACTGCAGCAATGAAGATGCTGAGCAGCTGTACACTGACCCGCGTATTGCGGCGGTGAGCTTCGTCGGCTCCTCCGGCGTGGCGGAGTATATCTATAAGACCGCCAGCGCCCACGGCAAGCGAGTGCAGGCCTTCGGCGCCGCCAAAAACCACGCGATTGTGATGCCGGATGCCGATCTCGACGCCACCGTTAACGCCATTATGGGCGGCGCTTTTGGCTCCGCAGGCGAGCGCTGCATGGCGCTGCCGGTGGTGGTGGCGGTGGGAGATGAAACCGCCGACAAACTGATCGCCCGCCTGAAGCCGCTGGTGGAAGCGCTGAAAGTAGGCCCGGGCTGCATGCGTGGTCAGGAAGAGAACGAGATGGGACCGGTGGTGTCTGATACCCACCAGAAAAAAGTGCTCGGCTATATTGATAAAGGCGAAAGCGAAGGAGCAAAACTGGTGGTCGATGGCCGCAAACTGCGCGTGCCGGGTTACGACGCGGGCTACTATGTCGGCGGCACCCTGTTCGATCACGTCACCCCGGAGATGACCATCTGGCGCGAAGAGATCTTTGGCCCGGTGCTGGGGATTGTGCGCGCGGCAGACTATAACAGCGCCCTTGAGCTGGTCAACAGCCACGAGTTTGGCAACGGCAGCGCCGTTTTCACCAGCAACGGCCACACCGCGCGTGAATTCGTCCACGACGTGCAGGCGGGGATGGTTGGGGTGAACGTGCCGGTCCCGGTGCCGATGGCGTTCCACAGCTTCGGCGGCTGGAAGCGCTCGGTGTTTGGCGCGTTGAACGTCCATGGGCCGGACGGCGTGCGCTTCTACACGCGTATGAAGACCGCCACCGTACGCTGGCCGGCAGGTCAGCAGACCGTATCTGAATTCAGCATGCCGACGTTAGGTTAATCGGCGAAGGAGAGCGCCATGTCGTTACTGGCTAAATCGCGAAAAGAGGGACAGATCCAGCATATTACGCCGCAAAGCGCCGGTTGGCGCTATATCGGCTTTGATGTCTGGATGTTGAAAAAAGGGCAGACCGTGACGCTGGAGAGCGGCGATCGCGAGCTGTGCCTGGTGCTGGTCGCCGGGCTGGCGTCGGTGAAAACGCAACATGCCGATTTCCCGAATCTCGGTAAACGGATGTCGCCGTTTGAACGCACCCCGCCGTGGTCGGTCTACGTCCCGCCGCAGGATAAAGTCGAGGTAACCGCCGATTCCGATCTGGAGCTGGCGGTATGCAGCGCGCCGGGCAAAGGCAGCTTCCCGGCACGCCTCATTCGGCCGGAAGACGTCGGGGTAGAGCACCGTGGGAAAGGGCGCAATCAGCGCCGGGTGCATAATATTCTGCCGGACAGCGCCGAGGCGGATTGCCTGCTGGTGGTGGAAGTCTACACCGACGAGGGGGCCACCAGTTCGTGGCCGTCGCATAAGCATGATACCGCCCAGCCGGGCAAAGAGACGCAGCTGGAAGAAACCTACTATCACCGCTTCGATCCGCCGCAGGGCTTTTCCTTCCAGCGGGTCTACACCGACGACCGCAGCCTGGACGCCTGTATGGCGCCCTACAACCACGATGTGGTGATGGTGCCGCGCGGTTACCATCCGGTGGCAGCGATTGCCGGTTACGATAGCTACTATCTGAACGTGATGGCCGGGCCGGACCGGAAATGGCTGTTCACCTGGGAAGATGACCACGCCTGGATCAACACGCCGGAGTACCCGCGCCACGACTGACGTGCGGTGCAGAAGCGGATAAAGAAGGCCGGTTAGCGATGCTAACCGGCCTTCTTGTTTGAGGGCGGTAGGTGTTTTTTCGCGAAACGCTCCGCGGAATCCCACTCCCGACCCGGCAAGCGCAGCGCCGCCGGGGAGGACACCTCCGGCGCCATACCCGCCTTTGTGCCGGATGGCGGCTTCGCCTTATCCGGCCTACGGCATCCTCCCGTAAGCTCCTATACCGTCGGCCCGGCAAGCGCAGCGCCGCCGGGCAGGACACCTCCGGCGCCATACCTGCCTTTGTGCCGGATGGCGGCTTCGCCTTATCCGGCCTACGGCCTCCTCCCGTAAGCTCCTATACCGTAGGCCCGGCAAGCGCAGCGCCGCCGGGCGATGACCACAGGCACGGTGCTGCTTTTATGCCGGGCGGCGGCTCACGCCTTGCCCGGCATACGGTTCGTGCGACCTGCCCTTAATTTATTCACCATTGTTGCTGAAACTGCCGGTGTTGCGGCCTCAAAATCGCTGAGACGTTCCCGGAAGGCCGGGGCAGCCCGCATGGATGCGGGCTGAGGGCCGTGTTTTGCACGGACGCTGCCTCGGCCCGACCCGAAGCCTGCAGGGATAAGTCGAAGGGACCGCGTAGCGGCGATTTTGCTGGCCGGAGCCCGGGGGTACAGGGGGCGGCGGCGACTGGCCGCCCCCTGTGCGCTCCCTGCGCCATGCCAGGCATAACGCAGAAGATTAACCGGGAGCGCAATGTGCGCTGAAATCACATGCGACAAACGCTTTACCCGGATTAATAGAGTTGCATACCAATAACATTATCTCCGGCACCCCGCAGGCACATATACCCCAGGCCCGGCAAGCGCAGCGCCGCCGGGGAGGGCACCACCGGTGCCATACTCGCCTTTGTGCCGGATGGCGGCTTCGCCTTATCCGGCCTACGGGATCCTCCCGTAAGCCTATACTGCGCCGCCGAGTAACAAACGCCAGGCAGCCTATCTCACGCCTTCTGCTTGGCCTCGGACTCCTGGCTGCTGTTCAGCGCCAGCGAAACCGCCAGCGTCTGGGCCAGACACAGGGAAGCAACCTGCGAACGGAAGCCATCCACCTGCGCTTCACGCACCACAAAGCAGACATCGCTGAAGGCCGCCAGCGGGCTGACCTGGCTGTCGGTAATGGCGATCTGCCGCGCTTTGCGCTGCGCGCCCAGCTCCACCAGCTCGACCACTTCCCGGGCGTACGGCGAGAAGCTCACCGCCACTACCACGTCTTTCGGACCGACCAGGCTCAGCTGCTCGGTGAACATGCCGCCGAGGCCGTCGATCAGAAAGGCTTTGCGATCGAGGTGACGCAGCGCATAGGTCAGATAAGAGGCGACGCTAAACGACCGGCGCAGACCAATGACGTAAATATTTTCCGCCTCGCCCAGCAGGGCCACCGCGCGCTCCAGATCATCGCTGGAGGTCTGCATCGCCAACTGCTGCAACGCCTGGTTGTTCACCATCGTGAACATATTGAGGATTTCCGTCGGCGTTTCCGGCGGGCTGGACTCATCGCTGGTGGTCTGGCGGAACAGACGGGCGCGCTCGGTATAGTTGGCGGTCTCTTCCATCAAATGTTGCTTGAACATCTGTTTCATTTCGTTAAAGCCGCTGAAGCCGAAGGCGTTGGCAAAACGAATCAACGTGGAAGGGGGAACATCCGCCTGTTGCGCAATGGAGGCCACGGTATCGAAAGCCACGCTATTGCTGTTATCAAGGATATAGCGGGCGACCTGTTTCAGGCGTTTGCTTAACGTATCGTAGCGACGCCTGATTTCATCCTGCAGGATGGTCAGCTGTGTTGGGTTATTGGCCATAGAGTGCGCTCTGAGAAAATGGAAGGAATATGGCTTCCAGTGTACCAAATGAAGCGAATTTTTCATTTATTGCGACGAAATACGCGATTCATTTCACGAAGAAACAGAAAAACGCCCGCTCCGCAAGGTGACGGAGACGGGCGTCGGGGGATCAGCGGCGGGCTTCGCGCCAGTAGCCAATAAGCGTCAGGTAGTTGCGTTTCACTTCCTCTATCAGGGCCTCATCGCTGAGCTCACCCTGCATCCAGCGCCGCGACGGCTGGCCAAAGATGGTGCGCCCGACGGCGAAACCTTTGATCATCGGGTGTGCGGCCGCCTCGGCGAAACCGGCGCGCAGTTTGTCGGAAGGCGCGTCAAGCCCGAGGATCAGGATCCCGCGGCTCCACGGATCTTCACGCTCGATAAGCGCGGTGATCTGCTGCCAGCTGGCGCTGGAGAGCGGCGGCAGCTTCCACCAGTCCGGCTTGATCCCCAGCTGATAAAAGTGTTCCAGCATAGTGTGGTAATGGCGCTCGTCTTTGTCCGGGCCATTTTCCGGCAGGATCACCTCCAGCAGCAGCTCATGGCCTGACTTGTTACAGGCCTGCCAGACCTCGAGCAGCAGGGCGTCCTGCTCTGCACGCAGCGCCGCCGGGTCGTCCGGGTGATAGAAGACCAGGCATTTGACGACATGCTCCAGCGGCCAGTCGATCAGCTGCGAGCCGATGTTGCCATGCTCCAGACGCAGCGGTCGCGAGCTGGGCAGTTCGATAGGGCGCCCGATCCACCAGCCCTTGCCGGTAATGGCGTTGAGCGCACGCTGGCCGTAGGTGCCGTCGGCCAGAATGCCGCTGCGCTGATCGAGACCTGCCTCCTGCGCCGCCGCTTCGGCCGCGGCCAACAACAGCAGTTTGAGCTGCGGAATGCAGGCTTCGTCGCGCCCGGTCTCCCGCGCCAGATCGGCCAGCTGTTTGCGATGGTCGAAGGCGAAAATGCACAGCTCCGGCCACTGTTGACGGCGGCTGGTGACCCGGTGCAGGTGGTTGAGGCGCTCGTCGACGTCCGGGCGCGGCACCGATTCGGCGCGCTGCAGGTAGTCATCGAGTTCGACTTTGGTCGGCATCGCCGGCGCGCAGCCGTGGCGGGAGACCACCAGCGCCCCGCAGGCGTTGGCGTAACGGCAAGCCTGCTCCCAGCCTTCGTCGTTGAGCCAGCCGCGCAGCAGACCCGACATAAAGGCATCTCCGGCGCCCAGCACGTTGAGAACCTCCACGCGCACGCCCTGCTGCAGCGGCACCTGGTCCCAGCTGTCCGGGATGTCGCCTTCCAGCACCACGCAGCCCATCGGCCCGCGCTTGCAGACGAGAGTGGCTTTGGTGGCATTGCGCACATTTTTCAGCGCGGTCAGGGTATCGGTGCTGCCCCCGGCAATATGAAACTCTTCTTCGGTTCCCACCACCAAATCGAACAGATGCAGCACTTCCTGCAGCTGGCTGGTGACCGGTCCGGACTCAATGAAACGGGTTTCGCCATCGCCGAGCGAGGTGAGCCCCCACAGCACCGGACGGTAATCGATATCCAGCGCGGTACGCAGGCCGTGACGGCGGGCGTACTCCAGCGCCTTCAGCACCGCGGCGCGGGTGTTGGCGTGCGACAGGTGGGTGCCAGTCACCGCCAGCGCCCGGGAGGAGGCAATATACTCCTCGCTAATGTCGTCAGGCGTTAAGGCCATATCGGCGCAGTTATCGCGGTAGAAAATCAGGGGGAAGGTCTCCTGATCCTTAATCCCCAGCATCACCAGCGCGGTCAGGCGAGATTTGTCGGTAATCAGATACTCGGTATCCACCCCGGCGCGGTTGAGCGTTTCGCGCAGGAAACGGCCGTTGTGTTCATCGCCAACGCGCGCCAGCATGGCCGATTTCAGCCCCTGAATCGCGGTGCCAAAGGCCACGTTGCCGGAGGAGCCGCCCAGATATTTCGCGAAACTGGCAACGTCTTCTAGCCGCGAACCAATCTGCTGGGCATAGAGGTCGACGGCCACCCGACCTATACAGATGACGTCGAGCCGCTTTACTGCTGCATTCATAGCTAGGATTTCCTTTTTGGTGTCTGCTGCCTGGAAGGGTCGGGATCCCGACGTCGACTCCGTGAACAGCCTGAGGGTTATTGGTTACCCTTAGTTTGAGAAATAAATATTTCATTTGCAAACTCGTTCGAAATTAAAAAACCAAAAGTGTGAGGGATCTACCACTCTGCCGCACTGAGCCTCGCGCGAGCGCGGATCGCCCCCTCTGTCGACTCGGGGGAAAATGAAACGCCAAATGGCATCCATTTACCTATGATTTTTAAGGGGATATTGCCGTCTGGTGCGGCAAAAAAGGGCCCGAAAACGTGTCTGGAATGTAAGTGAAACGTATGAAATGGGTAGAGAGTTTGATCCTTCTCGCAAAATGAAATATTTCTTCTGTATTTGTATTTAATGAAAAAAATGTTTGCCTATAATCCACAGGTATTCCAGTGACGTGAACGACGGCCCCGGCGGCATCGGCGCGACGCCACACACAAATACTGAACAATAAGGATTGTGCATCATGGGCAAACTGAGACTGACAACGGCGCAGGCGCTGGTGAAGTTCCTCGATAACCAGTACCTGGAAGTGGATGGCGTAGAGCTGAAATTCGTGAAAGGCATTTTCGCGATTTTCGGCCATGGCAACGTCCTGGGGCTGGGGCAGGCGCTGGAGCAGGACAGCGGCGATATGCGCGTCTATCAGGGGCGCAACGAGCAGGGGATGGCCCACGCGGCCACCGGTTTTGCCCGCCAGGCCCTGCGCCGGCAGATTATCGCCTGCACCTCCTCCATCGGTCCGGGAGCGGCCAACATGATCACTGCCGCCGGCACCGCCAGCGCCAACCGCATCCCGCTGCTCCTGCTGCCGGGCGATGTCTTCGCCACCCGCCAGCCGGATCCGGTGCTCCAGCAGATTGAACAGAGCTACGATCTCAGCATCAGCACCAATGACGCCTTCCGCGCAGTCAGCAAATACTGGGACCGCATTACCCGCCCGGAACAGCTGATGAGCGCCTGCATCAACGCCATGCGCGTCCTGACCGACCCGGCGGAAACCGGCGCGGTAACGCTGTGCCTGCCGCAGGACGTGCAGGGCGAAGCCTGGGACTACCCGGAATCCTTCTTTGCGCGCCGCGTGCACCGTCTCGACCGCCGCCCGGCCAGCGCCGCGCAGCTGGCGGACGCCGTGGCGGCCATCAAAGCCAGCCGTAAACCGCTGATCGTCTGCGGCGGCGGGGTGAAATACTCCGGCGCGGGCGAAGCGCTGTCCCGTTTCGCCGAGCGCTACGGGGTGCCTTTCGCCGAAACCCAGGCCGGGAAGGGGACGGTGGTCTCTTCTCACCCCCTGAACGTCGGCGGCGTCGGCGAGACGGGCTGCCTGGCGGCGAACCTGCTGGCGAAAGAGGCCGACCTGGTGATCGGCGTCGGCACCCGCTTCAGCGATTTTACCACCGCCTCGAAATGGATTTTCCAGCACCCGGAGGTGCGTTTCCTGAATATTAACGTCAGCAACTTCGACGCCTGGAAGCTGGACGGCATTGCCATGCTGGCGGACGCCCGGGAAGCGATGACCGCTCTCGACGCGGCGCTGGCGGACAGCGGCTGGCAGGCCGGCTGGGGCGCGCAGATCGAGAGCGTGCAGAGCCGTCAGTTAAAAGAGACCCAGCGCGTCTACCAGGCGGTGTGGCAGGAGAAATCCTTTGTGCCGGAGATCGACGATCATCTCGATCGTGAATCGGTGTATCGCGAGTTCCGCCAGATCACCGACTCCACCCTGACCCAGAGCAGCGTTCTTGGGGTACTGAATGAAACGCTGCCGGCCGAGGCGGTGATCGTCGCGGCGGCGGGCAGCCTGCCCGGCGATCTGCAGCGCGTCTGGCGCAACCGCGCGGAAAACACTTACCACGTGGAGTACGGCTACTCCTGCATGGGATACGAAGTCAACGCGGCGCTGGGCGTGAAGCTGGCGCAGCCGCAGAGCGAAGTCTACTCCCTGGTCGGCGATGGCTCGTTCATGATGCTGCACTCTGAGCTGGTCACCTCCCTGCAGGAGCGGGCGAAGATCAACGTCGTGCTGTTCGACAACATGGCCAACGGCTGCATCAACAACCTGCAGATGGAGCACGGGATGGACAGCTTCGGCACCGAGTTCCGCTACCGTCAGCCGGAAACCGGCCAGCTGCAGGGCGGCCTGGTGCCGGTGGACTTCGCCACCATCGCCGCCGGCTACGGCTGCAAAACCTGGCGCGTCACTACCCTGGACGAACTGCGCCACGCGCTGGACGCCGCCCGTCGCGAAACGGTCAGCACCCTGATTGATATTAAAGTGCTACCGAAGACCATGGTGCACAAATACGGCAGCTGGTGGAACGTTGGGGTCGCCCAGACGGCGCTCTCTGAGCGGATCCGCAAGGTGGCGCAAATGATTAATGAAAAGCGCGCCCAGGCGCGTGATTACTAAAACGAACATCCACTCTGAATCCTACAGACTTACGGAGAAAACCATTATGTCGCTCAAATTAGGTGTCATCGGCGCTGGCGCTATCGGTAAAGAACACATCCGTCGCTGCACCCAGGTTCTGCAGGGCGCCACCGTCGTGGCGGTGTCTGATATCAATGCCGACAACGCCCGTGCGGCGGTCGCGCTGCCGGGCGTGCAGGCGGAAGTCTACGCCGACGGCCACGACGTGATTAACGCCAGCGATGTCGATGCCATCCTGGTCACCTCCTGGGACCCGACCCACGAAGAGTACACCCTGGCCGCCATCGCCGCTGGTAAGCCGGTATTCTGCGAAAAACCGCTGGCGATGTCTGCGGAAGGCTGCCGCCGCATCGTCGATGCCGAAATGAAGGCCGGCCGTCGTCTGGTGCAGGTTGGCTTTATGCGCCCGTACGACGAAGGCTATCTGGCGCTGAAAAAAGTGATCGACGATGGCGATATCGGCGCGCCGCTGATGCTGCGCTGCGCCCACCGCAACCAGTCGGTCGGCGAGAACTACACCACCGATATGGCGATCACCAACACCCTGATCCACGAGCTGGACGTGCTGCGCTGGCTGCTGAACGATGACTACCGTTCCGTGCAGGTGCGCTTCCCGCGCTCCACCTCGCACACCCATGCGCGCCTGAAAGATCCGCAGATCGTCTCCTTTGAAACCAAAAAAGGCACCCTGATCGACGTCGAAGTGTTCGTGAACTGCCAGTACGGGTATGACATCCAGTGCGAAGTGGTCGGCGAAACCGGGATTGCCCGTCTGCCGGAGCCGTCGGCCGTCCAGATGCGCAAGTCCGCCAGCCTGTCGACCGCCATTCTCACCGACTGGAAAGACCGCTTTATCAAAGCCTACGATGTCGAGCTGCAGGCCTTTATCAACGACGTCAAAGCCGGCCAGCTGCACGGCCCGTCGGCCTGGGACGGCTACGCGGCGTCGGTGGCGGCGGACGCCTGCATTAAAGCGCAGGGAACCAGCGAGCCGGTTGAGGTGACGCTGCCTGAGTGCCCGGCATTCTACAAACGTTAAGCGCGTTTTGCTGACGGAACTTCTTTGCACAGGTAACGACGATGAAAATTGCCTTTGATGTGGATGTCATTAAGGACCTCGGGATCACCCGCATGGTCCATCAGGTAGCGGAGTGGGGCTACAAGTACATTGAACAGTCGCCGCACCCGCAGATTAACCCGTTCTACAAGCACCCGCGCGCCAGCCGGGAGATCATGGCGGAGTACAAGCAGGCGCTGCGCGATACCGGCCTTGAGCTGTCGTCGTTTATCTGCGTCTACCGCTGGTCCGGCCCGGACGAACTGCGCCGTCAGGCGGCGGTGAAAAACTGGAAACGGCTGGTGGAAATTGCGGTGGAGATGGGCGTTCAGGTGATCAACACCGAGTTCTCCGGCGATCCGAATCAGCCTGAGATCTGCGATGAAATGTTCTATCGCTCAATGGAAGAGCTGTTGCCGATTTTTGAGCGGGAAGGCATCCGCGTGGAGATCCAGGCGCATCCCTGGGATTTCTGCGAAGAGAACAATGAAACCGTCGATATCGTGAAGTCGTTCCGCAGCGATAACGTGAAGTACGTCTACAGCGTGCCGCACACCTTTTTCTACGACAAAGGCGTCGGCGACGTGGCGAGCATGCTGCGCTATGCCGGGAGCGATCTCTCCCATGTCCTGATTGCGGACACCCGCAATCATACGAAACATTGCCGCTATATCGTTAACCCGCCGGGCGTGGATGCCGTGGTGCACCAGCACGTAGGCGTCGGGGAAGGGGATGTGGATTTCGACGCGCTGTTCCGCACTCTGCGCGAAATGAAATTCGCCGAGCAGACCTTCAAGGTCGGCGGGGAGCCGATTGTCGCCACCTCGCTGTTTGGCTACCCGGAAAAAATGAAATACCAGGCAGTGGAAACCCGTGAACTTATTGAACGTGAATTGCTGCGCCGGTAAGGCGCAGCGGCAGGAGCCCTACTATGAACAAAGATAACGTCAAACTGGCTATCGCCCCGATCGGCTGGACTAACGATGATATGCCGGAGCTCGGCAGCGAAAACACCTTCCAGCAGATCGTCAGCGAAATGGCGCTGGCCGGCTTTACCGGCAGCGAAGTCGGCAGCAAATATCCGCGCGACCCGGCGGTTCTCAAGCCGATGCTGGACATCCGCGGCATTCAGATCTGCAACGCCTGGTTCAGTACCTTTTTCGCCAACGGCCAGCGGGAAAAAACCATTGATGAATTCGTCAATCACATGAACTTCCTTCATGCGATGGGCGCGAAAGTGATTGGCTGCTCCGAGCAGAGCGGCAGCATCCAGGGGCTGGATAAACCGATCCTCGGCGATGCGAAGCCGTGCTTCAGCGACGAAGAGTGGCAGCGGGTGGCGGAAGGCTACAACACCCTCGGCCGCCTGGCGGCGGAGAAGGGAATGCAGGTCTGTCTGCATCACCACATGGGCACCGGCATTCAGACCACCGCGGAAATCGACAAATTTATGTCGCTGGTGGACGAGCGCGTCTTCCTGCTGTTCGACACCGGCCACGCCTGGTATTCCGAAGGCGGCGAAGCGCCGATGCTGGCGATCCTCAAAAAGTATCTGCCGCGCATCAACCACGTCCACCTGAAAGACGTCCGCCCGCCGGTGATCGACCAGGTGCGCCGCGACGGCTTGTCGTTCCTCGACGGCGTGAAAAAAGGCACCTTCACCGTCCCGGGCGACGGGGTGATCGATTTCCGTCCGGTGTTCAAGCTGCTGGACGACTTTGGCTATAAAGGCTGGATGGTAGTGGAAGCCGAGCAGGATCCTGCTCTGGCCAATCCTTTCGAATACGCCGTCAAAGCGCGCAAATATATCCGCGAAACGGCAGGGATCTAATCGTTGTGACATTTTCAGGCCATACCGGGTATGGCCTGCTTTTTTCCTTTCTCAACCGGACCCAGGGCTTAACCACAGCTCCGGACAGTTCCCTCTCCCTCAGGGAGAGGGCCGGGGTGAGGATGACGATGACGGGTAAAGCGTCACTTCACTTCCGCCAGCGCGGTCTTATCCACATACGGTTTCATCAGCGCGTCGGCTTCCTTCTGCGCCGCCTGCACCGCCGCTTCCGGCGTCACTTTGGCATCATTGACCACCGCCGCCAGCTGGTTCTCCATCGCCTTACGCACCGCCACGGTCTCCCAGGTGGAGTACCACGGATGGGCGTACTTAAGCTGCTCAAGCGCGATCGCCGCCCGCGGATCCTGCTGCAGATAGGCCTTCATCTCCGGCGTATCATATGACGCCTTGCGCGGCGAGAAGTAGCCGGTGAAGCGGCTCCACGCGCCGTTCACGTCGGGGCTCACCAGATAGGTCAGGAACTGATACGCCGCTTTCTTCTGCGCCTCGCTGATGCCTTTAAAGCTCACCAGGCTGGCGCCACCGATCGGCACCGCGCGCTGCTCTTTGGCCGGCAGCATCGCCACTCCAAGCTCAAAATCTTTGCTGTTCTCACGCATAAAGCCCAGCGCGCCGGTGCTGAGCATCGCCATCCCGAGCTTGCCGGAGAAGAACGCGGCGCTGATCTGCTTCGAGTTCAGCACCCCGGACGGCATCACCTTGTCCTTGTAAATCAGATCCTGCCAGAAGCGCAGGGCGCCGATGGCCGTCGGCGAGTTGTAATAGACCTCGCCCGGATAGTCTTCGTTAAAGTATTTCCCGCCGTTGGCGCGCACCAGCGCCGAGAAGATCCAGCCGCCGTAGTCGTCGTTGGTCGACGGCAGCATGATCCCCCACTGGCCTTTGCTCTCGTCGGTCAGCTTTTTGGCATCGGCCAGCAGCTCGGCCCAGGTCTGCGGCGGCTGTTTGATCCCGGCCCGATCGAACATCGTCTTGTTGTAGTAGAGGATCGGCGTCGAGTTATGGAACGGGATCGCATAGGTGGTGCCCATCACCTGGGCGTTCTTATGCATTGCGGGCCAGAATTCCTTGTGCAGAAAATCGCCGGCCTTTTGATCGCCATATTTAAACAGCTCATCCATCGGCAGGATCTCATCTTTCAGCGCCAGATCGGTGGTGAAGTTGGCGGACATGATCACCAGCGCCGGCGGCTGGCCGGCCTTCTGCGCCGATTCGGCTTTGATCTTGGTGGTGTCGTAGTTGCCGGTGAAGATCCCGCGTACTTCGACATCCTGCTGTGAGTCGTTGAATTGCTTAATGACGCGGGTCATCTCCATGGTCAGCTTGCCGTCCACCGGCGCCGGGAACATGAAGTCTATTTTCTCTTTCGCCAGCGCCGCGCCGCTCAGGGCAAGACTGAGGCCAACCGCGACCACCGTAAGAGGTTTAAACATGATTACACTCCATCAGTAAATTATGCTGGGTCTCAGCATGAAAAAGATGCACATCGGCAGGCGAAAAGCCGATCGGTAGCGACTCGCCTTTCTCCGGCACCGTGCCGCGGTGGCGGCGGCTAAAGCGCAGGGTGCCGATCGGGGTGCTGACGTGGAGCAGGTAATCGGCCCCCATCAGTTCTCGTTGCAGAACGGTGGCCGGCAGGCGCAGATGGCCCTCTTCCACGCGGTCGGTAATATGTTCCGGGCGAACGCCCAGCCAGACGCGGGTCTGATCCCGGTGGCGCGGCGGCAGCGGATGGCGTTGTTCGCCAAGCTGAACGTTGCCGTCAACGCAGGGGAGCGATAGCAGATTCATCGCCGGCGAACCGATAAACCCGGCGACGAACAGGTTGGCCGGGTTGGCGTACAGATACTCCGGGCGCCCGACCTGCTGCACGTGGCCGCCGTTCATCACCACGATGCGGTCGGCCATCGACATCGCCTCGGTCTGATCGTGGGTCACATAGATGGTGCTGGTTTTCAGCTGCTGGTGGAGGGCCATAATGCTGTCGCGCACTTCGCTGCACAGGCGGGCGTCGAGGTTGGAGAGCGGCTCGTCCATCAGGAACAGCCGCGGATTACGCACAATCGCCCGGGCCATCGCCACCCGCTGGCGCTGGCCGCCGGAGAGCTTCGCCGGTTTGCGGTCGAGCAGCGCCTCCAGCTGCAGCATCTGCGCCACTTTGTCCACCCGCGGCTGCCAGCTGCTTTTCTCTTCCTTGCGCACCTTCATGCCGAAGGTGATGTTGTCGCGCACCGACAGATGCGGAAACAGGGCATAGTTCTGGAAGATCATCGCGAAGTTGCGCTCGCGCGGCGTGGTGGCGGTGATGTTCTCATCATGCAACCAGATTTGGCCTTCGCTGACCGGCTCCAGCCCGGCGAGCAGGCGCAGCAGGGTGCTTTTCCCGCAGCCCGACGGGCCGACCAGCACCACGAATTCGCCTTCGTGAATATCCAGCGACAGGGCGCTGAGCGCCGGTTTGCCGTCGAAACGTTTACTGATGTTTTGCAGACTGAGCATGGCGGTTAGCGCTCTTCCGTTGGGCAACTGATGTTTTCGTCGTACAGCCACGGCCCGGCGTAGTGGGCCAGCGAGTGCTGGTAGCTCACCCACTGCTCACCGACCTGACGGTGCATCAGGCACGAGGCCGGGGAGAGGTCGTAATAGGGCCGGGTGTCTTCGTGGCAGTACGGCACCTGATGAACGGTGCCGGGAATGGTGGAGATCAGCGCCTGGCGATACTGGGTCATGGTCAGGCTGTGGTTATGGCCGCAGAAGATGCGCGTCAGCGACGGGAAACGCTCCACCAGCGCCAGCAGACGGTGGCCGTTTTCGCAGGCGATCGGGTCCATCTGCGCATTGCCCAGCGGCAGTGGCGGGTGGTGCATAAAGATCGTTGCCGGTTTGTCGCCGCCCTCGAACAGCTGGGCCTCCAGCCAGCCGATGGTCTCGTCGGTCAGCCAGCCTTTTGAAGTGCCGGCATGACTGGAGTCGATAAACAGCAGGCGGGTGGCGAAGTCATCCACCGCATAGCGCATATTTTGCGGATCGTTGCCCAGCTGCGGGCACAGCGGGTGAAGATGCTCGAGAAAATGGGCTTTGTCGTCGTGGTTGCCGGGGATCAGATACAGCGGATAGTTCAGGCTGCCGAGGATCTGGCGGGCCACCTGATACTCCTCCGGGCGGCCGCAGTTGACGATATCCCCGCTCACCACCACCGCGTCCGGGCGCTCGCGCAGCGCGTTAAGCTGGGAGACCACGTCGGCGTTGGCGGCATTGACGTCGATAAAGCCGTACAGCTTCTCGCCGCGGCTGCGGAAATGGGTATCGGAAATGTGCGCTAACAGCATGAATCACTCCTTATTTGATCCCGGAGAAGCCGAAGCTCCGCAGGAACTGTTTCTGAAAAAGGATGAACGCCAGCATCAGCGGCAGGCAGACCATCAGCGTCCCGGCGCCGATGGTGCCCCACTGGCCGCCGGATTCGGCGCCCATGGCGAAGGAGACCAGCCCGACGGTCAGCACCTGCTTATCGGGATCGTTGAGCATCATCAGCGGCCACAGGTACTCGTTCCAGTGGTAGGTAATGCTGACGGTGGCGAAGGCCAGCACCGACGGCCAGGACATCGGCAGCAGCACGCGGAACAGCACCTGCCACCAGCGGCAGCCCTCCATCAGCGCGGCCTCCTCCAGCTCTTTCGGAATGGCGAGGAACGCCTGACGCATCAGGAACACGCCGAACGCCGAGGTGAAGTAGGGCATCATCACCCCGGTGAGGGTGTTGAGCAGGCCGAAGGTTTTCAGGGTCAGCATGTTCGGCACCATCATCACCACCGGCATGATCATCAGCTGCACCAGGAACAGGAGAAACAGCGTCTGCTTGCCGCGAAACTCGTGGCAGGCGAAGACGTACCCGGCGGTGGTGATGGTCAACAGTTGCACGCAGAAGGTGCCGAAGGTGAAGATAAGGGTGTTGGCGTACAGGCTCAGCCAGTCGGCGCTCTGCCAGGCGTCGCGGAAGTTATCGAGGGTCAGCGGCAGGCGCGGCAGCAGCGACGCCATATCGTCGCCGAAGGTGGTGGCGCTGAACGAGGTCGCCAGCATCCAGATAAACGGGCTGACCCACAGCAGCGCCATGCAGCACATTAATACTGTGAGCGTAAAGGGCGACGAGCGGCGCAGGCGCAGCCACAGCGGACGGGCGGCGGCGGGCGTGCGGACCAGCAGCGGCGAGATTTCAGCGCTCATAGTGGGCTCCTTTCTCCAGCAGTTTCAGGTTAATCAGCGAGAAGGCGAACAGCCCGGCCAGGGTGAGGAAGGTGGCGGCGGAGGCTTTACCGAGGTCGTGGGTATCCCAGGCGAGATTCTGGATGTAATAGAGCAGCACGGTGGTGGCGTTGTCCGGCCCGCCGCGGGTCATCACCGCCACGTGGTCGATCTGGGTGATGGAGTAGATCAGCGCGGTGGTGATCACAAAGCTCAGGGTCGGGCGCAGCAGCGGTAGCGTGACCTTAAAAAAGACCTGCGTGCGGGTAGCCCCCTCCATCAGCGCCGCTTCCCGCGTCGAGGCCGGAATGCTCTGCAGCCCGGCGAGGAAAAACAGCATGTAGTAGCCGGCGAACTTCCACACGCCGATCAGCGCCAGGGCCAGCAGCGCGCTGTTGCTGCGCCCCAGCCAGTTGTTGTTCATCGGCCCGAACAGCTTCGCCAGATAGTGGTCGAGCAGGCCGAGGCCGGGCATAAAGATAAACAGCCACAGCGCGGCGGCGCTGACCATCGGGATAATCATCGGGAAGAAAAAGGCGGTGCGCAGCCAGCGGTTGACGCGATGGTTCTCGCTCAGGGCGACCGCCAGCAGCAGGGCGAGGGTCACCCCGGGCACCACCGTCAGCAGGATATAGAGCAGATTATTGACCAGCGACTGCCAGAAAACGCCGTCGGCAAACAGGCGGGCGAAGTTATCCAGCCCGACGTACTGCGCGCCGTCGCTGGCCATGCGGGTATCAAACAGGCTGTCATACACCGAACGCCCCAGCGGGAACCAGGTAAACAGCAGTAAAAACAGCAGGGAAGGCGACAGGATCAGCCAGGGAAGCCAGGTCTTTCTCATGGTGACGCGCATCTCGTTCAGCCATTTATCGAAGCCCGGATTGTGGGAAGCAATAACTACAGAGGCATGGCGGGGAGATGACGGTTTGATGAAGCGACGGGGAAAACGCCGGGCGAACGGGCTGCCCGGCGGGAGAGAACCATCAGAAGTCGGCTTTCAGCACCGCGCGGTAGCGGGCTTTGCCTTCGCGAACGTGCTTCAGCGCTTCGTTAATTTGCGACATCGGGAACAGCTCGGTGGTCGGGGCCACTTTGCTGCGCCCGGCAAACTTCATCAGCGTGCGCAGTTCGGACGGATTACCGGTCGCCGAGCCGGAGATGCTGCGGTCGCCGCCGATCAGGGTAAAGGCCGGCACCGGGAACGGCTTCATCACCGCGCCGACGGTGTGGAAATTGCCGCCGTAAGCCAGGGCTTCGAAGTACGGCTGCCAGTCGAGGTCCACCGCCACGGTGTTGATGATCAGGTCAAACTGACCGGCCAGCGCTTTTAAGGCTTCAGGATCGCGGCTGTTGACCACACGATCGGCACCCATCGCCAGCACTTCCTGCTCTTTCGCCGGGTTGGAGCTGAAGGCGGTCACTTCCGCGCCCATCGCCCGCAGCAGCTTAATGGCGATATGGCCGAGGCCGCCAATGCCGATCACCCCGACGCGGCTGGTGGCGGTCACGTGGTGGGTCAGCAGCGGTTTAAAGACGGTGATGCCGCCGCACAGCATCGGGCCGGCGGACGCCAGATCGATACTCTCCGGCAGGGGGATCACCCACTGCCAGTCGGCGCGCAGCTTATTGGCGAAGCCGCCGCGGTTGAGAATGGTCGGCACCGAGCCTTCCAGACAGTTGATCTGGTTGCCGCTGATGCAGGCGTCGCAATGGCCGCAGCTGCGCGCCGTCCAGCCGATGCCGACCTTCTGGCCAATCTTCAGCCCTTTATCCTGCGCCGCGCTGCCCAGCGCCGCCACCCGGCCAATCACCTCGTGACCGGCCACCAGCGGGTAGCTCGACATCCCCCATTCGTTGTCGATCATCGACAGGTCCGAATGGCAGATCCCGCAGTATTCCACTTCAACTTCGACATCTTCCGGCTGCAGCTCGCCGGCATCGTACTCCCACAGCGACAGATCGGCGCCCGCTTCTTTGGCGGCGTAGCTTTTAATGATGCTCATGTTCATTTCCTTGGGGTTGGCGTGATAACCCAGAAAGTGTAGAGCATGGTATTCCCCGGCGCTTGGCAATCGGAGGGGGCGCGAAGCGGGCGGACCAGCCGCCCGTTAAGGTCAGCGGCTGGCCAGCGGCCACTGATTAAGGCGGATGCCGCGCTGCGGGGCGTTCTCGGCAAAATCATCCAGCACCGCCCGCACGTCCGGGTCGAGATAGCCGACGCTGTCGTGCTCGACGATCACCACGCTCTTTTCCGGAATTTTCGCCAGCAGGGCTAGCAGATGCGGATTGTGCATAAAGGTCAGATTCTGCTGGATGCGCAGCACGTAGTGGTCATCGTAGCGCGCCAGCTGCAGCGAGTGGCGATGGCTGCGCCAGAGGCTGAACGCCATCTGGGTGGCAAGACCAATTCCGATCCCCGCCAGCATGCCGCAGGCGATAATCCCGCCGATGGTGGCGAGGAACGGAACGTACTGCGCCGCCCCTTGGCGGAACTGGTCGATGAACAGCCGCGGCGTCGCCAGCTTATAGCCGGTATACAGCAGCACGGCGGCGAGGCTGGCGAGCGGGATTAAGGTCAGCAGGCCGCTGAACCACAGGCCGCAGATCAGCAGCAGCACGCCGTGGATAAAGATCGACAGTTTACTTTGCGCGCCGTTGCTGACGTTCACCGAGCTGCGGACGATCACCGCGGTGATCGGCATCGCCCCCAGCACGCCGGAGAGCAGGTTGCCGACGCCCTGGGCGACCATTTCGCGGTTCGGCGAAGGCGGCGGATTTTGCGGGCGCAGCTTTTTCAGCGCCTCCTGGCTGAGCAGGGTTTCGAGGCTGGCGACCAGCGCCAGGGTTACCGCCACCACCCACACCGACGGATTGCGCCACGCGCTCCACGCCGGAGATTCCAGCTCGCCCAGCAGATCGCCGAGGCTGCCGAACGCCGGCAGGGTGATGCGCGGCAGGGCGGCCAGCTGCTGCCGCGCAAAATGGGTCAGCAGCAGGGTGGTCACGCAGCCGAGCAGGACGGCGATTAGCGGCCCGGGGATCCAGCGCAGGCTCTTCACCCGGCGGATAAGCGGCGAGCCCCACAGCCAGAGCACCAGCAGACCGCCCGCGGCGACGGCAATCGCAGTGACGGAGAAAGCGGCATTGCCTTGCACCACATCGGCAAGGCCGGTCTCTTCCGCCGTGCCGAGCGCGACGGGGATCTGCTGCATAATCAGCAGGATGCCGATCGCCGCCAGCATGCCTTTGATGACGCTGGCGGGAACGAGGGAGATAAAGCGCCCGGCCCGCAGAATGCCGAACAGCAACTGCAGCACGCCGGCCAGCACCAGCGCCATCAGGAAGAGGGAGAAAGAACCCAGGGATTCAATGGCGGCGACGACGATGGTGACCAGTCCGGCGGCGGGGCCGCTGACGGCGAAGCGGGAGGGGCTGAGGGCGGTGACGACCAGGCCGCCGATGATGCCGGTCAGCAGGCCGACGAAGGGCGGTAAGCCGCTGGCCTGGGCGATGCCGAGGCACAGCGGCAGGGCGACAAGGAAGACGACGATGCCGGCGAGAGAGTCCTGACGAAACGTATTCATGGGGCGTGCTCCTGCGGTAAGAGGTGTTCGACGAGGGTGGTTAAATGGCCGGAAGCCAGATCGTAGACGCAGCCGTGCAGGCTGAGCGGCCGCCCGCTGGCGAGCACCGTCTGCACCGGTTCACTCTCCAGCAGACGGGCGAACTGGGCGCGAACGTTGGCTTCCACCAGGGCATCAAGGGCACGGCGAGAGCGCTCCGCGTCGGTGCTGGCGCCGGGGGAGGCCGCAACACAACACCCATCGGCGATCTGCGCAATTTCGTGATGCAGGGTGTGGCGCAGCTGGCCGATGCGGCGAGCCAGCGCCGAGGATTCCTGCGCCAGCGGCAGGGTGGGCAGGGAGAGCGCCGCCTGCACGCCGCCGCAGCCGTAGTGGCCGCAGAGCACCACCCGCTCCACCTCAAGGTAGTGGAGGGCATACTGCAGGACGCTCATGACGTTGTCGTCGGCGGGATCGAGCATGTTGGCGATATTACGGTGGACAAAGAGCTCGCCGGGCTGGCTGCCGGTGAGCACCTCGGCGGGCACGCGGCTGTCGGAGCAGCCGATCCACAGCGAGTGGGGCCTCTGCCCGTCGATCCATTTTTCGAAATAGTCCGGATCATGCTGACACTTCTGCAGCGCCCAGCTGCGGTTGCGGGCCAGCAAAGGTTTTAACGTCGTCACAAGTATTCTCCTGAGTTAATTCATCGAGTGAATATGTCCATCAAGACTCGTAAAGCGACTAGTAAAAATAGTGTTTACCGGAACCCTTCACGCCTGAGGAAAATCCTGGAATAAACGGCAAAAAGAAAACTTTTCATTAATGTAAAGTTATAAAAATATTGATGAAATTAATACGCAGCTGCGGGAACGGATGAATAACAAAAAGGTATTGGCTAAAACTTTCTGGAATATATGGGAATGGTGGCGGGTGGGGTTGGGGGGAATATTGGGGTATAGGCGAGGGGAATTTATCTGGGGAAAGATGGGTTGTGCTGGGGATGTGGTTGAGAGTGAGGTGAGAACAAGTTGAGATAAGTTTGAGTGGGGTTTGGGGGGCAAGGGGAAAGGGGAGTGGCTGGCAGGTGGAGCTGGGGTTGCGGGAGGGGGCTGTGGTGATTGCTGGTGGCATTGGCGCCCTGGAATAGCGGCAAAAGGTGACGCCGCGCAGGATAGCGCTGTTTTTTTCAACACTTAGCGCAATGACGACACGCTGTCGCTTGCATGACCGCCGCCGACAGGTATAATCCAGAACGTTTCCGCATCCCCTTCAGTGCCGAAGTGGCGAAATCGGTAGACGCAGTTGATTCAAAATCAACCGTAGAAATACGTGCCGGTTCGAGTCCGGCCTTCGGCACCAAAAGATACAATCAAGTCGCTCAAGGGCGGCTTTTTTTGTGTCTTGATTTCTATGCAACTTCTGAAAACCTGATAGCCGTGTAGTTTGGATGGGATCGAAGCGAAAGTTGTATAAAGTAGTATTTGGTGCCTTGTTCTTGCAAAACTATGATGACTTAATTATACCTTCATTGGATATAAAACCGAGGGAGAGTCATCGATGATGTCATTTGATACACATGCTGCTATGGATATGATCACCCACTCAACGGGGGGGTTTAGTTATGATACTCTTGCCAGGGCTTTGATTTCTAATAAAAAGGCCAAAGCAGGTGGATGTTTGTTAAAAGATTGTCAAGAATTTTGCGAATATTTAGAATCCCAGGGAGTTATCAAACGTAATGCCCCGTGTGATAGGGATGAAGATGTTTATTATGAGTATTCTCCACATTAATTGAATTCGTGATAGGTTACGATAAAAGTTTTTTACCTAATTAGGCTTGCAACGAACCCCTACATACGGTAGCTTTGCGGGGGGATTCTTGAGGGTAATATTGTGAGCCGACTAAATCTGATTACAAGTTGCACTAATAGCAAGCATAATAACGGTCATTCAGTACTGAATCTTGCCATCTTTTCTGAAAAATATGAAACGCCGAAAGGTTTGATTCATGCCTGGGGTGAGGCCGTAAATTCGGCTCTATCGACGAAGTTAGTTGTTCCTGTAGAAAAGTTATATAAGGGGGGGCATTGGTCAACGGCAATGTCAATATATGACGATCAACCCATTGAATTATGGGTTCTTTCAGCTGGTTTTGGACTGTTGAAACATGGGGATGCTATAGTTCCTTATCAAGCGACATTTGCTACAGGACATAAAGATTCCATACCTCTTTTTTCCGATAAATATGGAAAGAAATCCTTTCATCAAGAATGGTGGGGAAAATTAAATGAAGCATCCCCATTAAAAAAATCTCATCCTGTATCCTTATCTGACTTAATGATGGATAAGTCCGATGAGTATTTTATTATCTGTGCATCACCTGATTATATAAACGCAATAAACATGGATTTAATGAAAGGCATCTCTTACTTAAAGGATGTCGATAGACAGTTAATCATTATATCTTCTTCGCAGGCTAAATTTTCTTTGAAAAAAAACCTATTGGTAAGCAATAAATCAATCGCTGAGTTTTTTAACAGTAATATGCTTATGTTAAATATTAAAATAGCTCAGTATGTAATTGAACAGTTTATGAGTATGGATGATGGCCATTTAGGGTTGCTTGCTGAGCGTCTTCGTTCAACATTTTCAGTACTGCCTAAAAAGCATACTGTTCGCGGGGTGCGCAGGAGACCAGAAGAGGTAACTATTTGGATTTCTTCGTATATACATGCAAATCCAGATGGAAGTGCTTCCCGGGCACTTCGGTCATTTCGTGATCAAGGCAATAGTTTTGAAGAGAAGCGGTTTCGAACGCTGTACCAGGCAGTTTTGTTGACTAATCGATAATGTCGCAGCAATAAGACTATGCTAAAATCTCACGTTTTTTGACAGTAAAAGGCGTCACAGGAGATCAGTGTTGTCGAAGCTAAAGTATTTTTTCCCGGATAGTCAGGATTTTATCGATCCTAGTTTCGACTTCCTTCGAGAAACGCGCAATGAACATCGTGTTCGCCAGCGTGACGACCTCTATCCGCATGAGGTTTTCCCCCACCCTTATGATGGAATGCTAGTTTCGAAAGCGGTTGTAGATGGCTTAGGTCGCGGTGAAAGTAAATATACGCGAGCACAACGATTACGGTACTTCCGGAATGGAATGAAACATTTCTTTCGTTTGCCAGAGACGATGCAAACAATGGGAGACTGTGGTGCATTTACTTATGTAAATCAAGATGTTCCTCCATATCGCGTCGAAGACGTTATTGAATTCTATGAAACATCCCGCTTTAACTACGGGGTATCACTTGACCATATCATTTTTGGCTACGAAAAACCGGGAGAATCTTTCTCAGGTGAGGTGCTGGCAGAATGTCGTCGTCGCCAGGATATCACCTTGACTCTGGCGCAGGATTTTTTAGTTAAATCGCAGAAGAGTTGCTTCACGCCCTTTGGCGTTGCGCACGGTTGGAACAAGGCATCTTACAGACAATCAGTAGAAGCACTGCTGGCTATGGGGTATAAGAATATCACCATGGGGGGGATGGTGCCCCTGAAAACGGCGCAGATCCTTGAAACCTTGGAAGAGATTAAACCACTTCTCAAAAGTGATACCCGGGTTCATCTGCTTGGTATTGCACGTCCGGAGAGCTTTACGGATTTCATTCGTCTTGGTGTTACCAGTATCGACTCAACAACCCCCCTTCAGCAGGCGTTTAAAGATCGCAAGAATAACTACCATACGCCTGAGGGACGGGCTTATACAGCTGTGCGTGTGCCGCAGTTCGATGCCAACCCTAGTCTCAGTCGTAAGATAAAATCTGGCGTTATTGACCAGGATGTGGCGCGTCTTCTGGAAAAAGATGCGATGCATGCCTTGGTTGAATACGATAAAGACGCGTTGTCGCTAGAAAAAGTTCTGGAGGCTGTAATGGCCTATGAACGTCTACACTCGGGTGAAAAAGAAGCGGAGAAGATCCGTGCCGATTACGAACGTACGCTTGCCGACCAACCTTGGCGGAAGTGCCAGTGCAATATCTGCAAATCCATTGGGATTAACGTGATTATTTTCCGTGGCGCCGAGCGTAATCGCCGTCGCGGATTCCACAATATTCAGGTGCTGTACAGTCGCTTGCAGCACACATTGTCATTACGCTCAGAGGATTAATCATGAGTGAGTTTCGTGTCCCCGCCCTGCGTATTCGTCAGGGTGAGAAGAGACAGCTTTACAGCTTGGCCATTGAAGGCAAACAAATCAGCAAAATTGCTGCGATTTCACGCATTCGACGCGGAGATGAGAACCTGGTTGGTTATCAGCGTCCGGAAGTACGTAGCCATATTAAGGAAATCCAGCGCTATATTGAAAGCGCGAATCCGATGATCCCCAACCCCGTCATTATCGCTTTCGATCAGCGCGTACGCTTTGAACCGCTGCTGGAAAACAGTGATATGGGGCATCTCGTTATTCCGTATTCTGAGGAGGCAAACTTCGACAAACCGGGGTTTATCGTTGATGGACAGCAACGTACAGCTGCGTTAAGAGAAGCGGACATCAACTCTTTTATGATGCCGGTATCGGCATTTATCGCCAATGATGCAGAAGAACAACGCGAACAGTTTATGCTGGTGAACTCCACCAAACCGTTGCCTAAAACGCTGTTGTACGAACTGGCTCCGCATACGCATGGCCGCTTGCCTTCCGATCTGCAACTGCGCAAATTCCCTTCACTGCTGACACAGCGTCTTAACTTTGGTGAGGGGCCATTGGCTGGGCGAATTAAGACTGCGACCAACCCGGACGGAGTGATTGCTGACAACTCAATGATCAAAATGATCGACTCTAGCCTACGTGAGGGGGCGTTGTATCGCTTCCGCGATTCGGCGACTGGTTTGGGCGACGAAGCGAAGATGGTGAAGCTGCTGAATAACTTCTGGTCAGCTGTAGAAACTGTGTTTACTGACGATTGGGATAAAAAACCTCGTTACTCTCGCTTGTTACACGGTGTGGGGATTCTTGCTCTCGGTAGCCTGATGGATGAAATTGATCAAGTGCATCAGGAGTACAAAGGGGAACCAGGATGGACCGAGATCCCTTCCTATTCCCGCTTTGTGGAAGAGTTAAATCGTATCAAGCCGCTTTGTGCATGGAGTAGTGGAGTGTGGAACTTAGGCACGGATATTGATGGTCATCCGATCGTTCGTAAGTGGAACGAGGTACAGAATCTATCGAAAGATATATCGTTGGTTACAGATTATTTGGTAACTAACTATATGAAAAATGTCAATGCAGATATTAAATAAGGGTGACAACCCAATTGGCATCATAAGTATCGAGTGCTGAAAATCGACGTGGGGCTGCAGATATGGTGCAGAAGTTCAAATTCTGTGCAAGCGCCAGACAGCCCCATGCTTTCATTCTTATCATCAAACGCTGACCTTGTTACGATATATGTTCGTAACTCATAAAAAATTAAGAGTTTTTTTGAGATTTAGTCGTTTCACGAGTTTTGAAGGCCGGTAAATAAGTCATAGGCCGCACCGGATTACCCCCCCTAAAAGTCATAGTAGACTAGTAACCGTGATCCCCCTCCTTGACAATCATCTTTACGGGTTGCAGTGTATGACATTGTCCTTGTATTCAGTGATATTATACGTATAAAAAATCATCATTAATCAAAGACTTTTAAAATTACTGTTACGCACAGCAAACTTATGGATGGATATATGCTCCTTGAAGCAGGCGACCTCGTTGACTCGCCTTATGGAATCGGCAAACTTATTCGCATTAACAATAATGATGCTCTAATTAAGTATTTCGATTCTCCCGTAAATTATGAAGGCATAGAGCAAACTGTCGAAATAAAACACCTAAAAAAAGCCGAACTCCACGCTGAAAGTCTGGTTTATCGCTACGACTACGAGGTAGCACACTGGCAGATTGCACGTGTTGTTGGTGCCGTGCCTGGAGGGGTGCGTTTGCATTTTCCTAACAAGCAGCAGGAAGACGTCAGCTTAAATGATATCTTTGTGCGCTGGGATCGCCCTATCAGCGATGCTGCGGCCCTTCTGGCCGAGCGCATTACCTATACCCCCTTCTGGCAAGATGCCCGTCTAGCTTATCAGCATCAGATGCTGAAACAACGCAACGCTTGTGCTGGGATTACCTCTTCGCTGTCGTCCAGTATTGAACTCGAACCTTACCAGTTGGCCGTCGCGCGTCGGGTGTTATCTGACCCTATTCAACGCTATCTGTTGGCTGATGAAGTCGGCCTCGGGAAAACCATCGAAGCTGGGCTGATCGTGCGTCAACACATCACGGAAAATCCGCTCACCCACTGCGTGGTGATTGTGGCGCCTGGAGTTCTGCACCGGCAGTGGCAGCAGGAACTTTCTGCACGTTTTCACCTGGAGGAGCTGCTTAATAAGTCGATCCATATCATTGATATGGCCGCCTTCAGCACAGCGGACCCCCTGTCGTTCCGCCCCGATATGCTGGTGATTGACGAAGCTCATCAGGTCGGTGCCTGGGCATGGGATGCAGAGTACGAGCAGCGCTACGCTAGTGTGAACTACTTGGCGCAACAAAGTGAAAAATTGCTATTACTATCAGCGACGCCCGTAACTGGCAATGAAAAGAACTTCCTGGCCATGCTGCATCTGCTGGATGCTAAAAATTACCCACTGACTGACACTGGCTTACTGAAATTTCAGCAGCGTATCCAGCAGCGCGAAGAAATAGGTTCACTGTTCTACGCGTTTAACTGTGAAAACGACAACATGACGCTGGAAGAGAACCTGGAAGCGTTGACTAGGATGTTTCCTGAGGATGAAGTACTAAACGGGATGGCTTCACAGTTGCTTCCCCATTTAGATATGATGCAACCGCTGCGGAGTGAGGCGCGTGATCTGCTGATCAATAAAATCCGCCACTACATTGGTAACCGTTACCGTCTGCACCACCGCCTGCTACGCAACCGCCGTAGCAACCCCGCCATTAGTGTCCTGATGCCTGGCTTGTCCGGCCTATCACTAAAAAAATATGCCACGACGAACGCCAGCAACGACATGATGATCGCCTGGCGCGAATCGGCAATAATGATGCACCCACAAGACCCCACGTTGGCGGCAATTTATCAGTTACTGTTTGAAGCCGCTATCGCTACGCCGGAGCTACTGGCCCGGCTTGCAAACTATCGCTTACAGCAGGAGTCACTTGGTGCCGCGCAGGGCTTTCTCTATAGTGATTCACAGCTCGCGCTGTTGCAGCATCCGCTGTTTGATGGCGAGAAGGAGATCCTGCTTGAGCTGATAGACCGCTGCAAAATGGAGTGTGACAGCAAGCGCCAGCGCTTAATTGATGTATTGGAAAAACTTCTGGATAGTAACGTCAGAGAACTCCCTTATATTGTTGTGTTCTGTGACCAGCCATGGGTAGCCGACCAGGTATTTACCGACCTGATGATACCATTTATTGGCAAAATCCAGCGCCATAACCCCGACAAAGAAGTGCGCTTTGGCAAGGGAAGCAAATGCCAGATCTTAGTGTGCGATCGCCGGGCTGAAGAAGGTGTCAATCTGCACGGCGGGCGCAAGATTGCGCTGCATTACGACTTGTTGCTGTCGCCTAACCGTATGGAACAGCGTCTTGGCCGCTTGAATCGCTACTGCGCGACTGAGAGTGCGACTACTATCCTCAGCATGGCGCTGGTGAGTGAAGCAGAGGGTCTGCAAAATCAGTGGCTGACTATTCTCAATGAAGTGTTCGATGTCTTCGAAGAGTCGATTGCAAGCCTACAATACTTGATTGATGAGGAATTACAGCAGCTTATTTCCAATCTTTACCCGCTGGGTGAAGAGAGCATGATGCAACTCAGTGCGCGTCTGGCTGGTGAAGATGGCCGCCTTACGGTGGAAAAGCAGCGCATCGAAATGCAGGAAGTCCTGCTACAAATTGATGGCGATATCATCGAAGCCAGAGAGTATGCCGATGCATTGGCGGATATAGATGAGAATGAAGAGGAATTCCGCCGCTGCGCTCGTAATCTGATAGGTAATGTACTGAAATTCGATTTTATTCCAGATGAGAAAGATCCAACGATATTCCGCTATCGCTTCAACCCCGGTGATAGAGGGACGGGCACCTTAGTCAGCCCACAGCGCCTACAAAAACACTGCCTGCTGGGCTTCGATCTTAACCAATCTAGCGGAAGTTCGCCCATGACTTGGCCGCTTAGCTACTACCGGGCTGATACCTCTCAGGGTAAAATCCGCCCGGCTCGCTTGGGTGAACCTTTCCATGATGCCATCCTACAAATGCTGGATTTTGAAGAACGCGGTGTTGCTAGCGCGATTATCCGCATCACACCAGGCATGGGCGATGAAAATATTTTTTTCCGCTACGATTTTCTGATTGAAGCTGATGTCAATACACCAGCACTGCAACGACTGGCCGACCATCTGATGCCTCCTGAAACCATTACCCTGTGGCTGGACCAGGCCGGCGAGCTGGTCACCAACGCAGAGGTGTTGATGATACTTAATGAAGACTATAAACCGAAGGATAAGGGCGGACGCCACCTAAATCTCAATGAGGAACGCTGGGCGCAGATTTCCCATTGCATCAGCGCTAAAGATTGGCGCACCTGGTGTAACGATAGCTATAACATAGCCCAGCGACTGGCGGTGGAACAGTTCGCCACACAACAGGCTGTAAGCCTGAACCGACTGGAACATTATCTAAGCAGCGCCGCGCTGCATCATGCTAACCGGCAGGAGACGGGGCAGACGCTGCGCCAGGGTATTGCACAGCCGAAAATGACCTGCCTGGCGACGCGTGCCTTAATCATTGCATCAGAAGCTATATTGAATGAGGACTCATAAATCGGATGAATCTTACGCAACTGATTGATAATGATGTCATTTCATCAAGGTTGAGGGAGTGCCTGCTGCCGGAGGCGACTGCCGGACACCTCGACCGCCGGGCGTTGATCCGTGACTGGCTGTACCGGGAAAAACATGCCCATCACAACGATAACGAACTGACCGTCCCTGATGACAGCCACCCTGGTTGGCCAAGACAGGAGGAGTGGGAAGCCAGCGGTATTAACTGTCAACGACTAGGTCAGACCTTTCTGCTCAGCGCTGGCCCTGCTTGGTGTCCGCAGTGGCTGGAGCAGGGAAACGGCATGCCTTTTCTCGCCAGCGATCAGCACCAATTCTGCCGCCAGGACACTCGAGTACCGATGGACCATGTCCTGCGCCGTTACTTCAAGAAGGACAACTATATCAGCTATCAGGCACCGGGCCAGCGCGATGCGGTACGCCGGGCTCTGTTCGCCCCACCGGGCAGTACGCTGTTGGTCAATTTGCCCACTGGCACCGGGAAAACACTGGTAGCGCAAGCATTAGCTCTGACAGCCTCAGCTCCCGGGGCACTTTGTGTACTGATCGCCCCGACCACGGCGCTGGTGTTGGAGCTGGCTAGCCGTTTCCGGAAGTTACTGATTGAAGCAGGGAACAAAGCAGAATCTGTCACCGGTTGGTATAGCGGCTTACCGGCGCAGGATAAATATGATACGTACATGCGTATCCGCGTGGGTGAGCAGCGGCTGATCGTCACCTCTCCTGAAGCGACCTGCAGTTCCCTGCAGTTCGCCTTATTTGAAGCGGCAAAACAGGGAGGGCTGCGCCATGTTATTGTTGATGAAGCGCATATTGTCGCCAGCTGGGGGAACGACTTTCGCCCGCATTTCCAGCAACTTGGTGGCTTAATTCGCGGGCTGAAGCGCATCAGCCGTGAAGCGAATCTTACACCGTGCTCAACACTGCTGATGAGTGCGACTATCACCGAAGCCAGCCGTAAAATCCTGCGCGATACCTTCGATCACGAGATGAGCGAAGTCCATGCCTGCCATCTGCGCCCGGAACCTGCTTACTGGTGTTATCGGGCAAAAGACGACAGCGACAAACGGGATAAGGTGCTGCAATCACTGGCTCATGCGCCACGCCCGCTGATCCTCTACGTGACGCGACCGAAAGAAGCTGAAGAGTGGGCGCAACAGTTGCGTTTGCAGGGGTATCAGCGTTTGGCAACATTTACCGGTGATACACCGAGTGAAGTACGCCGAAGCCTGCTGGAAAAATGGGATAAAAACCAGCTGGATATCATGATTGCGACCTCAGCATTTGGGGTAGGTATGGATAAAAACGACGTGCGCACAGTGATCCATGCCACAGTGCCGGAAAACATGGACCGCTTCTACCAGGAAGTGGGACGTGGTGGACGCGATGGCTATGCCTGCACCTCACTGCTAATTTACAATCATCAGGATGTTAAACAGGCAGAACATCTGTCCTCACAAAAGTTGATTGGTCTTGAGTTGGGCCTGGAACGCTGGAAAAAGTTATGGGGCAGTGCCGAATCGGTGGGCGACAACCTGTATCGTATTGATATAGAGAGGATCCATAGCGGCCTTAATTTCCGCAGCAAACAAAATAAATTATGGAACTTGCGTACCGTACTGATGATGGTGCGTGCAGGAGTGCTGGAACTGGATGCCGATCTACAAAACCCGCCAGACAAAAAAGACTTTGCCGATGTTAATCGTTACGAAGCGGCAAAAGAGCAAATTATCCGACAGAACGGAAATTCACTGGTAGTACGCATCCTGCGTAGTCACCACACCGGAGAAGAATTGTGGAAAACACGTATTATCCCTTCCCGTGAAGAGACGCTGCAAGCTGCAAGGGCTAACCATAATGCATTAATCAACTGGCTGCATACGCCACTGAGCAGACCGCTGTGCGAGGCACTTGTGGATCTCTACTCCATGGCGGAATTTATTCCGGGTCACGCCTGTGGTGGTTGCCCTGCCTGTCGCGATAATCAGGCGCTTACTAGTAATTATCCGAGCCCACCGACGCTGTTGCTTAACCCGCCAGCGTCTGTGGCACCGCAGGCGTTAAGCCGCTGGCAGGCGCTCAGCGGCCTATCTTACTCCAGTTGCTTTATCACCTATCCGCCAGTTAACGACGATGAGTGGGAACGTGAGAACTGGTATCATCGCATCGCGACGCTACTGGTGCAACTGTATCATAGAGGCATTGTCCAGCGCGTCTGGGCAGATCCTGCCTTGTTGCATAGTATATTTAGCGCCATTCCGCGCGGTGAGCGCCTGATCTTGTTGAGTGACGAATTGCCTGCACGTGATGAGCCAGCGCCGGATAAAGATGTAATGGCCGAGTTGGCAGAGTTGGTATTTCCCACTCAAGAGTCCTGCGCCAATGGTTACCTGCCGCCTTTCAACCCAGCACCATTACAACTGACGCTGATCCCGCATGATATGCCCGATCCTCACCATCCTGGCGGGGCGCATTACGTTCTTCTCGATAATCACAATTGGATCACCATCGAACAACTTCAAAGGAAACTAGACAGTGTCGATTATCAATAATGCCCATGGTGGCAGCCAGTATGCCGTGCTGGCCGCATTTTATCAGGTGCTGAAAGCCAGCCCGAAGAACCAACTACCGCGTGAAAAGCTGATGGCGCTCTGTGCACCGGAAACATTGCAAACCGGCGACTCACAAAATGCACGTGGTAAAGCGTCTCAGGAATTAAGAGCATGGCTGGACTTGGGGTTACTGACGGAAGAAAAAGTAGAAGAGACAACACAAATCAGTTTCAACGCGAACTACTTCAGCACAAAAAGTATGCCGCTGCGCCAGGCTGCACGCCGCTGTTTACAGGCTCAGGAAAATAACAGTGACCTGAGCTCACGCGATGAACGCGCCGTCGACCTTACCCTTTTGGCTGCGTTGCTGCTGGCGCTGGATGTCTATCAGAACGCAGAAATCAAATCGGGCAACCTTGAAGTGCTGGTGAACACGTTTATACCTGATTTTCGTATCAACAGTAATGAAATTGCTGTCGTTCCGGGGTATCTCAGTTGGCTGGGCTTTGCTCAACAACTCACTCGCGACAGTTACGCCATTGACCCCACCGATTCTATTCGTGAAGAGTTACCGTTCCTTATGCGTGTTGGCGAACAACTTTCCATCGGCGATGTGCTGCAACGTCTTAATCGGGCGCTCCCGGTGCTAGATGGTGGCAGTTATCGCCAGCAGGTCGAGGAGCGTATCAGTCTGTATGGCTGGCACTCTCTTAGCCCTAACCGCCTTTCCACCTCGCTGTCGCGTGCGCTGCTGCGGCTTCAGCTTTCCGGAGTAATCAACATGAAGGCTGAGTCTGACGCCAGCGGCGCAATGCAGTTAACCGGCCGGAACGGCAGCGTGCTGCGTACCGTAACCCATCTGACCTTAAATGATGTGGGAGTCCACTAATGCCACAACTACAGAGCTACTGGCCCAGCGAGCAGAACGTTACTGCCTGCATCCTAACCGAGGCTGAGTCACTGGCTGACAGCCAGTTGCTGGCGGTGCATGAACCGATGCGTCTCGACCGCATTGAGTTTCAAAGTGGTAAGGTCACGCAGGTGGGAGAGGGGGCGCTGCTGGACTTTCTGCTTGAACATAACCGCCCGCTGCCGCTAATTGGCGCTTCTGGCGTGGGGAAATCCCACTTGGTACGCTGGGTTCATGCTCAGCTCAAACGTCGTGAAGATCATGCGAAATACCACATTATACGCATCCCCAAAAATGCTTCTCTGCCACGTGTACTTGCCGCCATTCTGGAAGGTCTTGACGGCGAGGAGTATCAGAGTATTCGTGAAAAGGTTAACGGAGTTGGAAAGCAATTAATCCCCGAAAACGTTGCCGAACATATTGCTCTTAAATTGCGTCAAGCGCTAAACGCAGCATATACAGATGCCATTGAAGAGCTTCGCCAAGAAAAAATGGGAAAAATTCAGCTGGAAGAAAGCAGAAAAAAGCAGCTGGAAGAAATTCAACAACACGCAGCATCATCCCGACTGCCCGCGCTGTTTTTTGACAGCGTGATGACGCAGTATTTTACTGCTCCTGGCGCCTGTCTTCACAATATAGCGCAGCGCTTCTGCCAGGGAGCTAACGACGACAGTATTGCCAACTTGCGGTATGAAATGTCTGCGGAAGACTTCACCTTCAACGGACTGGACTTCAGGCAGGTTTCACCAACAGTGCTTCCCTACCTGCGCAACCAACAGTTGCTTACCAGTGATGAAAAAAAGCAAGCAGCGGCTCGCGTTGTCAACGTGGTGCGCAGCCAAGCGTTAGAAGACACCTTCGTCGAACTATTTAGCTTTAACCGGGCCAATTTCCAGGATCTGATGCGTATGATCCGCCGACAGTTGCTGGAAGAAGGTCGCGACCTGATCCTTCTTGTGGAAGATCTTACCGCCACCTCGGCGATTGAAGATGTCCTGATCGCCTGTCTGATAGAGGAAGATGAGTACGACGGCAAAAAGGTTTTATGTACTCTAAGATCGATTATTGCGGTTACTGAGGGTCACGATAGCTTTAAGCGCCTACGTAATACACTAGGCACCCGCGCCCGCTACGAATGGGTGATCCAGCAGCATGCCAGCGAAAACGATGTCGCGCTGAAAAAACGCGTTATTGACTTTTGCGGCCGCTATCTCAACGCTGCCCGTCACGGCGCTGCTGCTCTGGAAACTTATCACCTCCAACAGGACGCGCAGTGTTATCAGGAGATTCCTGTATGGCAGGATCAGGAGGTGCTGGAGAACGAATCTGCTGCGCCAGCGCTGGCCAGTTTTGGCAGCAGTAGCATTGGTCATCCGCTGTTTCCCTTCAACCCAGCAGCCATTGGGCAGTTGGTAGAACGACACTGCAAAGTTAAAGAACAAGGCCTAGTGTTTATCCCGCGTAATATTTTGCATGAAATTTTGCGCGAGCCACTGAAAAAGTATCGCCAGAATTATCTGGACGGGCAATTCCCGCCATCACAATTTGCTGAGATTGTATGTAACCCGGCATTACAGCAGAGGGTACGCCTGGAAGGCCTCAGCCAGCCTGAGCGGATTAATTCACTGCTGGCTGTTTGGGGGGGGAATAGTACAAACCTGGCAGGTCTTACGCCCGCCATCTGTAAAGAGTTTGGTCTGCCGGATGCGGCAGTACTGTTGGGGGGCGGTGGAACGCCACCGGAACCAGCGCCGGAACCAGTATCGGAACCAGTACCGGAAGCAGTACCGGCACCACCATCACCACTTGATGAATGGAAACTCGTGCTGGATAAATGGCACCAGACCAAGACGCTCGAGCAAACCAGAGCCCGCGACATTCGTAAGTGGCTCCTGGAAGCGCTGAATGCCCGTATCGACTGGTCAACTGAGCTTATCCAGACCTCTCTCATGGCCAGCTCAGCAAAAACTCAGGGTAGGATCCATTTGCCCGGCGTGCTTGTAGGGAATCAGTCACATCCGCTGGTGAAGCTTGAAGATACACCTGAGTTGCGTAGCGCCTGTCTGGCGATGGCGCACTTCAACCATTATCAGAGTTGGGATTATGATGGCAGTGAGATCGACTACGCCGCCTTTCATAGTTTCATGGATTGCATTGAGCACGAAGTAAAACTCAAGGTGTTGCAGGAAGAACGCGAGGAGCTTTCCAGTATCATCAACGATCTGCAGTTAAGTGGTGCATTCCTTGGGTTGGATGGATTATCAGCATCCCACCCGGCCACGCTGGTGCAGGCACTGTTAACGGAACCGCAAGTCGCAAACAGCAACCATCCACTGCTGGATGAGTTCTTAACCCAAGCGCGCGACACCGTGATTGATGAGCATCTGAAACGTCGCGAGCGTTTAATCGCGCTTACGGCGGCGAAAAAACCGGGTGCTCAGCCGTATGCTATTAACGGCTTAATGCTGGTGGAGGCGTCTAAGAAACAACCGCCAGACGCTGGCAAACAACCGGGCAAGATCCATGAAGTCAAAAGTAAGCTCGGTGGCTATCGCACCCTGCTATTGAAGACCCAAGAGAGCATCACTGAACGCCTGAGCGACGGCAACAGCGCCAGCCTAGCAGCGGTAAACCTCTGCGACACCATGAAGGAGATAGTCGAACTGGCGAATAGCGCGGACGTCGCCCGTCCAATGGGTGAAACTGTACCGGTACTGCTGAAGTTGCTGAAGAGCTGGAAAGATCCAGAGCTGAAAAAACTGATCAGACAACTGGAAAAACTGACGTTGCCAGCCGATAACTCGCACATGTTGATGAGAGAGATCCTTGCCATCAATGGCGAGCAGTTTGAGGCGTTTCGACAGTTATTAGAGACTTGGGGCAAGTTCGAAGACGCCACCGACAAGTATGTGCAACAGCGTATAAGCGATAAGGGCGGAGACCAAGTTGAGGATGCGGAAAACCAAGTTACAGATACCTTGGCAAACCTGGCTGAACAGTTAACGCTGCTGGAGGCGGACTTATCATGAGTGAAGTAAACATCAATGACGTGGTAACTCCCGTAGCCAGCGTACCGGAAGAACGCGGTATTTTTGCACGGCGCAGCGGTGTTTTTAAAGCACGCCTTCAACGCTACCAACAAATGGAGAAAGCTCAGGATATCCGCGATAACCTGCTGCGGATAGCAAAAAAAATCGATACTCCGACCCAAACACTAGCACAGGCCCTCTGTAGCTATAGGGTGTTAAGGCAGGTCCGCGACAATGAAACGGGTAAGCCGATTGTTGGTCCGTTTGACCGTGCGACTTTCGGCAATCCACAAATACTGCTGACGGCCTTTTGCCAGCAGTACGCGACGCATAAACATGATGTTGAGCAAGAGGGTGAACTTGCCCTGCTTACTCAAGAAATTAGGCGCTTAGCCAGCGAACTCAGCACGCACACCACCGCGGCGTGGGTTAACTATATTCGCGGATTAAAAGCGCAGTGGGAAGTGGATCAGAGACTGTTCAGTAACTTGGCTCATCAGGAAGGACAACGAAAAGTACAACAGCATTACAGTGATCTCGTGGAAAAGTTCACCAGCAGTAGCCGGGGACTGCCGAAAACCATTGAAGAATTTGAGACGGTGGGAGACCTGCATGAGAAACTCTGCCAGCAACGCGGAGCACTTAAGCTGGATGTGCCAGGAGAGGTCAATCTCTTCCTCAAAGCCGTAGCCGGGCAAGGTGCTACGCTCGATATGTTGACGCCTAATGTACTCAGTTGGCTGATTGAAGAAGACGACCCGACGCGCTATCGTATAAGACGCCTGTAAGGAGCCGTAGTTTCAATGGAACAGATTATTCGCGCAGTACTTGATGGGCTGGAGTCGCAGGAGGCGGTACTGCTCACTTGGGGTAACACACAAGGTTTTTTCACTGAGACCGAGCTCCGTAATACTATTTCTCAGGTCCTACAGAACCACCCGCTCGACGCCAACGGCCTAACTAGTTTTGGCATAGTGAAAGTTATGATCGATCGCGGATTGCTGCTGCGCCACCAGCAAAATGGTGTTTCGGTGTTTCGTACCCGCATGGCGGAGGCCGTGCGGCTTTACAGCCAGTTGCGCCAGATGTTTCCTAAGCACGGCTTTAATGATAACTGGCGTACTGCACCGACGTTGGTGTCCGACTATCGCTTCTTACGCCGCCAGCGCAAATACCCGAAGCGTGACCAGCCGGCTGCTGAAGTTTTGCAGCAACTTGATGAAATAGCAGGTTTTACCTCTACGCACCGCCAACTACTCTCAGCCCTGCTCAGCCACTCGAGCGGAATGTACAACCTCGCCTACTTTCAACAAGAAGCCTGCAAAAACGTACTGCGCGGATTGCAGCAGAGCCAGCACCGCTCGACTGCTACCATTGTCTGCGCCGGAACTGGGACTGGTAAAACTTTGGCATTCTATCTGCCCGCTCTGACCTTTATCGGCAGTGAACTGGTCGCCAAAAGAAAAGACGCGGTGAAGGCTCTGGCTATCTACCCGCGCAACGAACTGCTGAAAGATCAGTTTATTGAAACGTTGCGGCAGACGCGCAAATTGAACACTGAACTGGCAAAGAAAGGTGTGCGCAAAGTGCGTATCGCCGCATTGTTTGGTATGGTGCCAACTAATAAAGAGGCGGTCCATCGCGACTACATGAAAGATGCCTGGTGCAGGCATCGCAATGGCATGGCTTGTCTGTACATTCCCTGCCCGACAGAGAGTTGTCGCGGTAAAATGGTCTGGCACACCGCCGATTATGATAAAAACCTTGAACGCCTGCATTGCGACAGTTGTAGCCAGACCATCGAGCCTGACGAAGTGATCCTGACGCGTAAGCGTATGAAAATCGAACTGCCTGACATTCTATTCACTAGCACCGAAATGCTGAATAAACAGATGGGCAACCCGTTTCTGGCATCGCTGTTTGGCATCGGCAAAAACGTAGTCCCACCGGCGATGATGCTGCTTGATGAGGTGCATACCTATTCCGGCGTCAGCGGTGCACAGAACGGTATGCTGATCCGCCGCTGGCGGCATCTGTCCGGTGCCACACCGCACTTTGTTGGGCTGTCCGCAACGTTGGAGCAGGCGACGCGCTTTATGGCTTCGTTAACTGGGCTGGAAGAGTACCTGGTGGCAGAAGTTAGTCCGATTGAAGATGATATGGAGACAGAGGGAGCGGAGTACATGCTGGCTCTACGTGGCGACCCGGCGTCTCGTTCAAGCCTTTTGTCCACCACTATTCAGGCCTCCATGCTAACCAGACGTATGCTCGACAACGCCGCAGTGCCAGTCAGCAACGGTATGTATGGCACGCGCAGCTTTATATTCACAGATGATATTGACGTCATTAACCGCCTCTATTTTCAGCTGCTAGATGCCGAGGGGCGTTACTCGAACGGCAATATCAATGCCAAAAAAGAACCGCTGGCGATGCTGCGCGGCGACTCTCCAAATGAAGAGAAATTTACCTTTGGTCAGCAGTGGCCGCTGGCCAAAATGATTGGTCATACGCTCGATTCCGCTGACCGTAGCAACGTTAAGCGCACCTCTTCGCAGGATGCTGGCGTTGACCATGCTGCGGATCTGATCGTCGCTACCGCGTCACTTGAGGTCGGATTTAACGACCCGAATGTCGGTGCCGTTATCCAGCATAAAGCCCCGCGCGATAACGCCCAATTCCTGCAGCGTAAAGGGCGTGCTGGACGTCAACGAACCATGCGCCCGTGGACCGTTGTTGTGCTGTCCGACTATGGTCGTGACCGCATGGCATTTCAGTGCTACGAAAACCTTTTTGAGCCGGTACTAAAGGCACGCCAACTGCCGGTCGGCAACAGCTACGTACTGCGTATGCAGGCGGCCTTTGCCACTATGGACTGGCTCTCCAGCCGTAACGAGTATCTTAATCAGTGGAATCGCGGTATCTGGGATGACCTTTCCGTCCCGCAGGACAAAGGTAAGCCATCTGAAGCTCAGTCAAAGCTGGCCGATCTGATTGAAGACCTTCTGAACAGCCTGAAAACCCAGCAGGAGTTTAACTCATGGTTGGCTGAAGCTCTGGGGATTAAGGACGAAAAACAGCTGCAGTCATTGCTGTGGCAACCACCGCGCGCGATTATGACCGCGTTTCTTCCTACGGTACTTAGAAGACTGCGCTCCAACTGGTCGCGCCTTGGCATTGAGAAGGCCGATAACTGCCGCAAAAGCACGCCGATGCCTGATTTTATACCTTCCGCGTTATTTAACGACCTCTGTCTGCCGGAGTTACAGATTAACCTGCCAGGTGAAAATGGCCAAGAGCCCAATGCGTACAGCATGCCGATTTTGCAGGGGATGAAAGATTTCGCCCCGGGGCGTATTAGTAAGCGCTTTGCCATCAAAAGCATTCGCGAATGCCACTGGCTAGTGCCGAAAAAACTCGAGCTGAAAGATGGTTCGCATCCATTCCCGATCGATGATTACTGCCCGCCAGACAAACGGGAGTCCATGCCCGATTGTCACATTACCACTCGCACTGGCATGGAGGTTATCCCCTGCTTCCGCGCCTGGGAAGTGACTGCCAGCACGCCGCCAGATGACCTTAAATTGAGTGAAACCTCAAATGCGTTTCTTAACTGGCACAGCGAGATCCGTCCACCTCAGAACGGCATCCCTGCGGAAGTGCCATCCAACAATGTCTGGCAGGATATTTTCCAGCAGGTGGAGTTTTACAGCCATCAGCAGCACTGTCCGATCGAAGCCGTGCGCTTTGCTACCGGATCACGTGCCAATATTAAATTCAGCGACCAGCGTGAAGACCTGCAGATTGACTTCAAGTTTGAACACCGAAACGAACCCGCTGCGTTTGGCTTCTCACTATGGGTAGATGCGGTAAAATTCCAGTGTCGGCTACCTAATTTTGATTTCGCTAGCATCAGCAACAACCGTGAACTGGTAGCCGGATTACGCACGGCGCGCTTCCTGTATGAGGTCAGCCACGACGAGACCATCTGTGTTAATACTTTCCTTGGCGGTTGGCTGGCAGAAACTGTCCTGGCAGGTATTGGCAGCGAAGCAGTATTGAAAAACTGCACTCTGGAGCAGGCATTTCGCGCAATGGAACGCAACAGCGCAGGGATCGCCTTGATTGACGTTCCTGCACGAATCTTCCAGACGTTGTATGACGTGCAGACTGGTAAAGAGATAGAGCAGGATCTACAGCAAAACTTGCGTGAACTGTTGGCCCAGGCTCCGGTGATGGCAAGAATTGCCGACTGGGTGGAACTGCTGTGGCAACCGCTGGATAACACTTGGCTGGAGTGGTTGACCCTCAACTTCACCAACACGTTGGGTGCGGCGCTGCTGCAAACCGCTATGCAGTTGTGCCCGGATGCCGATGACAACGACCTAATCCTTGACCTCAACGCTGGGCCGGTGCGCACTGCGCTGCTCGCGCCTGACCAGCGCGAAATCTGGCTGTCGGAAACCACCGTGGGCGGTGGCGGCATCATTGAGAAGCTCCAACAGATTTACCGTGAAGATCCGCGCAGTTTCTTCGAATCGCTAGACTTTAACCTCAGTCCAGGCAACTACGAAACAATGGACAATAATGTCTGGCACCTGCTGCAAACTATGGTAAACCCGGCATCATCCCTGCCTGTGTGTATGAACGAAATGCGGCTTGCCAACGATCATGCCAGCCAGGTTCAGGCGCAGCGCAACTTGCTGGGGGAATTGCAGCGCAGCGGCTTTATGACCAGCCACAGCTTCCTGTCGGCGATCAACACCCGCCTATTACGGCCAGGGACCGATGCCAGCAGCGATGTCTTTTTACTGCAATTGCAACAGGATTGGCGACAGCAGGAGCAGCGACTGGGTATTGAACTCCCACAGCGTGTCTATGCCTTTACCTGTAGTCAGTCCAGCGCGCTTGACCAGCAACTACAACAAGCTAGCCAAGGGCAGCACAACTTGGAGAGTTGGCGTTTAAATACCTGTAATGGCCTACTATGGCCACGCGGCCATACCATTCGTGATAGTTGGCTAACTTGGAACAACCCTTACAGCTTTGCCGGGCCAACTGAGCGCCTCCTGCTGGCCCATGTGGTGCAGCACAGTTGTGCTCGGGTGGAGCTCAGCGAACCAGACTGGATGCGGCAGTGTCACCAGCATCTGGAAAATAATGGCAAATGCGAGTTAGTGGCCAAACCGGGCGATGCAATAAATGGGGCCATCGCAACTATATTAGTCACCCCAGTAGAAATGTATGGGTTGTTCTTCTACCCGCGCGTCAGTGCCCTGCACCGCCACAACAGTGACACCTTCGCCATGATTGAAATTCCGGAGGCGATCCAATGAGTACCCGTCGTATCTTTAAATCTAGGACCTCACGCCAGAGTGAAGTTCTTGATGTACTCAGCTCCTTGCTGGTAGCGGAGATCGTTCAGCCCAGCGCGGAATTGTGGATTGTCTCGCCGTGGATCACCGACCTCGACCTGCTGGATAATCGCACCGGCCGTTTCGACTACCTCGAACCGGCCTGGGGACAGCGTCATGTGCAGACCTCAGAACTGCTAGCGCGTGCGGTAGCCAACGGCGGTACACTTAAAGTGATGACTAACCAAACCCAGCATAACGCACGCTTTATCCGCCAGTTAACCGAACGCGTCGCCAACTACGGCATACTGGATAACCTGTACATTGGCCAAAAAGAGGTGCTGCATACCAAGGGGGTCCTTGGAGATAATTTCTTCCTAAGCGGTTCGATGAATCTGACGATCGGCGGGATCGTGATCAATGATGAACAGATTAACTTGACCACAGACAAAACCGCCATCGTGCAGGCATTGTTGGCGTTTAACGACTTTTACCAACCGACACAAGGAGGTGTGCAATGAACAGCGCTGATAGCGAACAGTTCCTGCGAACCTTTTTCCATAGAGAAAACAATATCATCTCTTGGGAAAAAATCGCGGGTGGCCTGCTACAAGCATCCACCCAGCAGCGGTTGACTCCTTGGCTTGACGATGTCCGCAACGGATGCTTCCCGGTGATCCTGCCGCGCGTAGTGAAGGGCTGCAACGATAAAGTCACTTGGTATGCAATGGCCGGTGAGGAACGAGACTATGCGGAGTTGCGTGAGTTATTAGACGCGCACGTCGGCACCTCATGGTCTGACTTTAACCGCCAGCGCACGATGCTGGATCCAAGTGACCCTGTGGAAAAAGCGTTGATCGACTATTATAGCGATAGAGTATATAAATTTAGCTCGCTTTCTCAGTCGAGTATCCCAGAGATTTTCAATGGCATAGAGCGCTTGCGCCAACAACTCGCTAGCCGCCCGAGTCACCAGTTCACAGTTCTGCGCCCGCGTGGCCGTATTCTGCGTGATATCCGTGCCGCCTTGCGCCGTAGTGATGTGCCGCAGACTCGCCTCTATCTGCAGGAATTACGTGAAGCTGGTGGCATAGGCCATATTAACGAACTGTTTATCGAACTGCGCTGCATGGCTCTGGAAGGTGATGCCAAAAGCCTGCTAGATTCGACTCAGTTGCGGCAGGTCTTGGATATGCCGCACCCGTTGGTGTTGGCTGAAGAAGTGATGACGCTCTTCTATCAGCATTTTCTGCTGAAGTATGAGCAGTTGAGCGACCTCGCCGCCCAACGACAAGCATTTAATAATTTGTTGTTGAAGAACGTACCGCGCCTGTTCCAAGTGACGCAGGGTATAAACACGCCATCGGCAATCAAAAATATTCTACTGTGGTTACTTTCTGACACACAAAGTGATCCGGCAAGAATGAGGGAACAGGCACAACATGTGGTTGCCGGTATGAAGGGGGCAACAGACGATGACCGGCACTGGATCCGCCGGTTGCTGGAAGCATTCCCGACCGTTGCAGTGGCCTCCCTACCGACGGCGAGCATCGATGAATTGCTTGCCAGAGCCGATGAATATCCTGAAAGCGTTCTGAAAGATTTACTGTTGCTACCAGTCAGCGCTCGCGGCGCAGCCATTGCTTTGCAATGTGCCTGGGTCGTAGGCAGTGCAGAAGCTGCTGTGAGTGCTGTCAGTTATCTGCAACAACTGGCACAACAAGAGCGCGACATGTTACTGGCGAAACCGGCCTTCCAGCGTTATTACACTGCCTTACAGTTGATGCTGCCATCCAAACGAACAGAACATGATACTGCAGGTATCAATAATTGGCAGGACTGGTTGAAGGAAGTGTTAAATAACCCTCAATGGTCGGGGGCAATAGAAGCGGTAGAACAGGCCTGCGGCCAATGGAACGCAGCGGCTTTCCAGCCCGAGGTATTTGTTTCGTTGCTGGATAAAACCAACAACTGCGCCAGCATGGTCTTGCGCGATGCCATTCCAGTACTGCTCGAGTGGCTGGATAACCATCAAACAAGTGCTTCCTGGCAGTCTGTCCGGTTAGCATTGCTGCAACAACTGGCGCTGGACGACAATAGTTCTCGCGAAGATATCTTTACTGCCTGTGATCTAGCACGCGGTTATTTAGAGGGCGATAGTAATGCGCACGGTTACCGCGAACTAATAGAAAATCTGCAGATGATGATCGAGAGTTCAGGTACCACCAGCGCTAGCGCCTGGCTGGATTTGCTGGAACTATTTTTGGTCTACCCAACTGCTGACCAACTTGCCAGAGAACAATTATTCAATCTGGTACTCAACATGTTTTACCGCAACCCAGCCCGCTATAGTGAATTGCAGTGGAGCCTATTGGCTCAGTTTGCTTGTGAGTGCGGACTTGTCTGTGAAATTCCCCCACAAATTTTAGAGGACAGTGGGGAGAAAAATGATGAGGTTCGTGTCGGATCAACATTGAATGACAAGGTAGTGGGCATTTATACATTGACTGAGTCGGTAGCACAGCGTGTGAAAAAACAACTACTAGCCGATTATCCTCGGGCCGATATTCGCCTCAACAACGATAAAGGCGGCTCAACCATGCTGCGTTCATTGGCTAGAGAAGCGGATGTATTTATTTTTGCCTGGCTTAGTTCTAAACATTCTGCTTATTACGCGATAAAGGAAGAGCGAGGGGATAAACCTTTATTGCAACCTTCCGGAAAAGGCAGTACCAGTATGCTGGACTGCATACGTAGTTATCTTAAATTGTAGTAAAGGTAAGAAACTTAGCTGTAACCTATAACGTCGCAGCTAAGTTCAATCTCGGGCTATTCACCCCGATAAACGCAACCCGCACTACAGGTTTCTTTCACCATGACAGCACTCAGAATTGGCAACTGTGTTTTAACCTGATTCCATATCCATTTGGCGAGTACTTCGCTGGTTGGGTTTTCCAAGCCAGGGATGTCGTTGAGATAGTAGTGGTCCAGGCGATCTAGCGTTGGCTTGAAAATGGCCTTGAGTTCAGCGAAATCAATAATCCAACCTGTGTGTTTATCAACTTCACCAGTTATCTCAAGGCGCACGACAAAAGAGTGTCCGTGTAAGCGGCCGCATTTATGGCCTTCAGGAACATTGGGAAGACGGTGTGCGGCTTCAAATGTGAAATCTTTGTATAACGTAGTTTTCATGGTGACCTCATTTTTTGTTATACAGTAACAATAAGAAGCAAGATTTCCTAGCATTTAAGAATGAGCATTAACACGCTTGCGTATTCCGACCCAAACCGGATTGTTTTCGATTGTGAGCCTCTTTGCAGGATGAGCATGCAACTCAATTGGACGTTATCGCTAGTCACAGCCCTACATCGACTAATTTCACCGCTTCGTACGTAAGTTTAAAGATTGGCGGCAAAAAAGAGCTTCAGCATTCTCATGGCGCTATTTCAGTTGGATAACTGAAATCTCCGCTACGACAACTCAGGCTATAGCTAACAGGTCTCGCATTGTGCGCAGAGCCAGTCGGCTTTACTGACCCTGAGGATAGCATTGGGGAGGAAGTGCTGTAGCCGTCTGGCTAATTGCCTTTCACTCTAATCAGGATTTACATACGGGCAGTGCTGTCGCCCGTTCTCCGTAAGATCGTCGGGCCAGTGTTCAAACCACGGGCGTTCGGTGATGTATTCAGGATGGTATTGCAGTTTACTGCCGCAGAAGTGGCAGGTGTAGCGGTCTGTAGTGGACAAGTAATATTGGCCACAGTTTTACAGTAAAAATGGTGCCTGTTCTCAGACTCTTCCGGCGTCAACCCACCATTATAATGGTGAGGTCTGACGCTGTTGTAGTAGTTCAATATGTAACCATTAATTTGCTGTCGGGCCTCGTCCTTGCATGCATAACCTTCCGCCGGCACCCATTCTGTTTTCAGGCTGCGGAAGAAGCGTTCCATAGGGCTGTTATCCCAGCAGTTTCCCCGTCGACTGACGCTTTGTTTTATTCTGTAACGTCAGAGAAGTTGTTGATATTTCAGGCCCGTATACTGGCTTCCCTGGTCGCTGTGGAACATGACATCCCGCGACTGGCCACGCGTCTCATAGGCCATCCGCAGGGCACTGCTTATCAGTGCGGTATCGGCATTCGCTGACAGACTCCAGCCGATTACCCTGCGGGCAAAAAGATCCATAACAACCGCCAGATAGCACCAGCGATTTCCTGCCTATATATGTAATATCTCCGCACCACACCCGGTTTGGCTCCGGTACAGCGAACTGACGCTCGAGCAGATTCGGCAGGCAGGTATGCCCCTGACGGGCATTTTTGTACTGATGTTTTCCAGGCTGACAACTGCTCAGGTTCAGATATTTCATCAGGCGTCCGGCACGGTGCTCATCGGGACGCCGTTTTGGGTCAGCATTTCAGCCAGTGTACGCGCGCCTGCAGAGCCCCGACTCTGGTTCCACGCCCGGCGTATTTCGCTGCACAACCTGACTCGTGCCGGATTAACTGTATCGCGTCGTTTTCGCCAGTACCAGTAACTGCTGCGGTGTATTTCCAGAACACAGGCTGACAACCGTGTGGCTGTCACTCAGTCTGGCAACTATCGTGAACCGTTCAGTGAGTCGGACATCAAGAGCGCAGTAGCCTTTTTTAATATCGTATTTTGTTCCTCCAGACGGCGAACTTGCTTTTCCAGCTCACGGATACGTTGCTGGTCTGGAGTAATGGGTGTGGCAGAGGGCGTAATCCCATGGCGCTCTCGCCTGAACTGGCGTACCCAGGTCTCAAGCGTGGTAGAACCGACATTCATCGCTTAACTGGCTTGTCGATATGAGTAGCCCTTATCAACAATCAGTTGTGCACATTCCAGCCTGAACTCAGGGGTGAAGGTACGTTTGGTTTTCTTGTTCATTAAGTCACCTGTTTTGTGTTGAGGTGAGAATATCACCTTTAATCAGGTGGCCAAATTTAGTGTGCCACTACATACCAAGGTAACGGCGGGTCAACATCAGGAGCTATAAGCTATGGGAAATCAATTAATGTTGATAACGACAACATTGATACAATGCTGTCCAATGTAGGGAAAGCTAACAGTAACCAGATGATGATGAGTTCGCGAAGGCTAAAGCCAGCTTCTCATCTCATCAAAATTCCAGAACAGCCTGCCAACGATGCCCCCGCCGTTCACCGCTGGCGAAACCTGGATGCGCATATCCTCATCCAGACCAATGGAGCCTTTATCAAAGGCCTTATGGTGAATCGCGTAGAGCGCCAGGCCGTTAGGGATTTCGCAGGGGCCGCCGTGCTGCTTCCATTTGATATGAGCCGCTTCCAGGGCGACGGAGGTATTATCATGACGCATATTGAAGCCGCAGATCGCGCACTCATAGTTATAGGCGCGCAGCACCTGCTGGCGAAAATGCGGATCGCGCTCTTTGCGGATCTGCAGCAGATCAAACCCCATCTCTTCAGCCAGGTCTTCCTGAATACTCTCCGGGAAGTGCGCCTCGAGGATCTGATGGGCGAGGGTATTGATCAGCTTCTTATTTCTGTTGAGTAGTGCAAAATGCGGCTCATCAAAGCCGCCGGCGACGTGACAGAGCTCCAGCTCTTTGCCGGGCGGCTGTCGGCTGCCCTGGGTTGAGCACTGTTCGCTGTTGTGCAGTTCCCAGAAGCCGTCGCCTTTCAGGCGCCAGAAGGGCATGTCCGGCCGGTACTGGCGGCGCTGCGGGCCAAAGCGTTCCAGCAGGCTATGCAGCTCATCGCGTATCTCTGAGGCGTAGTCGAACATCCGCGCATGGCCGCGCTGGTACTGCGAGAGGACGTACAGCAGCAACAGTGGCTTATGCGGCGCACGCTGTTCGCCTTTGCGCCAGATGGTGATGTTCTCGATCGCGTGTTGCAGGGTCGTACTGGAGGGCATAGCGTTACATTGGCAGCTAAATAAATGCGATGATGCTCGCAAAATCCTTGCCGATCAACCTACCAGATGCGGCGATTCCAGGTGGATCGCTTTTTAACTATCACAACGGATCTTGCTGTGGGAGTGGAGATCGCGTTCGCCTCCTGCGGCGCAAGCTTGGAAAAAATCGGGAGCGCATAACCGTTGCGTTCCCGCACAGCACAAACCCCACGCTACCTCACCGGTAGCATGGGCCCGCTCTCCCTTACTTATCCCGCGTCTCGCCAGCCTCCCAGCTGTAGCTGCCATCGGCCGCTAACCTATCGCCCAGCTCCTGATACTCGAACTGATAAAACTCAGCCTGGGTGCCGTACCCGGCGTAGTCTACCGCCGCCAGGCCGACGAACGCCCCGGTAAAGAACCCGCCGTAGCTCTGCAACACATAGTCATCGGACAGTACCGCGGCATCCAGCTGGACCGGGATCTCGGTGAACGACACGCCATCGAAGCTGTATTCATAGCTGTAGGTCTGCTTGCGGACCTTGGTCCGGAACCAGACGTATTCCACGCCGTCCGGCACCTTGATGGCGTTATCTTTCAGGTACGACGTGTATTTCCCGCGGTTATTTTCGCCGACTTCGATGACCTTACCGTTAATTTCATTCCAGGTCAGGAAGACAAAGCTCCAGTGGCGGTCGTTATAGTAATTCGTTAATCCGGCCATCTGCTGGTAGCTGAAGGGCTCGAATTTCACCTTCACTGCAGCATCAAAATAGAAAGCCTGCCAGCGGCGGGCAATCAGCGACAGGTCATGCGTATTGGCTAACGAACCCTGGCCGATTAAGGTTAATTTGCCGTCGCCGGTGGTGCCCATTTTGGCCGTAAACGGCACTCGCAGGGTATTCCAGTTCGGGTCGAGCGCTGGCGAGGTAAAGTCATCCTGCTGGCTATTATCGCTGGCGCTTTCGGTGAAGATGGCGTCTTTTGGCCCTTCGACGAAGGTTTTCCCGCCGTGACCGCCTTCAATACGCGGCCAGCCCTCATCGTCCCAGTATACTTTCTGGATCGCGGTTTCCCGGCCGAGGGTTGACCAGCCGCGCGGGTCGTAGATGGATTCCCCCGGGCGATTCCACGGCCGGGCGCAGAGCGAGGCGTAATACCATTCGCCTTCCGGAGTGGAGACCAGCGCGCCATGGCCCTGTTTCTGGATGTAGCTGTCCGGGGTATCGACGTTGGTTAAGAACACGTCGCCCGGCTCGGTTTCGAAGCTGTCGGCCTCGAGGGTTTTCGACCGCGCCACCACCTCCTGGTGGGTAAACACGGTGCCGCCCTGGGCGGCAAACAGATAGTAGTAGCCGTTCAGTTTATAGAGGTGTGGCCCCTCGACCAGCGCCACTGCGGTGCCGCGGTAGATGGTGCGCGCGGTTTCCGGCATTAACTTCAGCGTCTTGGTATCCAGCTCCGTTAAGGTAATGCCATCGAAGGGGTGATGGTACTCCCGGTGATCCCAGGTTTGCTGGACGATATATTTCCGGCCATCGTCGTCATGGAACAGCGAGGCGTCAAACCCGACGCCGTTCAGCTTGATCGGGTCGCTCCACGGGCCCCGAATATCCTTCGCCGTGGTCAGGTAGTTGGTCATGTCTTTAAAGGCGCCTTCGGTGACCTTCACATCGGTATACACCAACCAGAATTGCCCGTCGGCCCAGGAGAGCGCCGGCGCCCAAATGCCGCCGGAGGAGGGGTTGCCCTTCATGTCCAGCAGGGTGGTGGTGGAGAGCGGCGAAGGCAGCAGGTTCCAGTTTTTCAGGTCTTTGGACTCATGTAAACGCACGCCCGGGAACCACTCAAACGTCGAGTTGGCAATATAGTACGTATCCTCGACGCGAATAATACTGGGGTCGGCATTAAAGCCGCGTAATATCGGGTTTTGAATAAGTGACATTTCATTACACCTTTTAAAATGGAAAGTTAAGGATCGGTCTGATTTATAATTTTTTTAACTACACGCGGATCTCATCCAGCTGACGGTTGATGTCGGTCACATGTTTATCGGAGATCGGATAAACCTGCATGATCACCATCGAAATAGCGGCCAGCGCAATTGGGATCCACACCGCGGTCATAATGATCCCGTCGATGGCGCTGGCGCTCTGCACGGCGCCGCTTTCATTAAATCCATACACCGCCAGCAGCCACAGCGGGATAGCGCCGCCGATGGTGAAGCCGATCTTGAAGAAGAGTCCCATAATGGCATTGATAATGGCGGCATTGCGTTTGCCCGATTTTAATTCGCCGTACGCGATAACTTCCGGTACCAGCGCCCACATAAAGCCGGTGGCGGAGGTTAAGCCCCACTGTTTAATAAAGGTGGCGATGTAGGCCAGCCACAGGGCGTCGTGCATCCCTTCGCGGGACCAGGCGTAGGTCAGCAGTTCGCCGACGATGAACATGGCGAGGAACAGATGGAAGAAGCCTTTTTTACCAAAGATTTTTTTCAGTTTCGGCCAGAACACCGGGAAGGCGATGCCGGGAATAGACGCGACGAGACCCACGGCGCCCATCCATTCGGAATGGCCGACGACGAACTGGTTGAAGAAGCCGTTAACGGTGTTCATGAAGAACATGAAGGTAAAGGCCAGCATAAAGAACATGCCGAGAATAACCAGCGGACGGTTATGTCTGAGCTCGTGGAAAAGGTCGGTAGTTTTGACGTTGGCGGTCTGCTCGGCGGTCGCGACAACGCGTTCTTTGGTGCATTTGTAGCAGATAAACAGGGCCACCGCGCCGATGATCATATAGATGGCGTACACGCCGAACCAGGCGTAGTTCGCTGACGGATCGGTATAGTTGCCGAGATTCAGCTCAAGGCCGAAAAAGCCGGTGTCTTTCAGGCTGCGATCTTTCGGCGCCGCCATCTGCACAAACATCGGGAACAGGGTATAGACCAGCAGGTTGGCGCTGTTGGCCAGCATCATGCGGGTACTGGTCAGCTTATCGATCGATTCCGGGTCGCGGGTCAGCGACGCATTCAGCGAGCCATAGGGAATATTGACTAAGGAATAAACCAGGTCCAGCGCCAGATAAATAATAAAGGCGAAAGCCACCGAACCTTTCACCCCAGGGATTGGCGCGAACAGTAATGCCGACAGGATCACCAGCGGCACGCCGGCTCGTAACAGCCAGGGGCGATATTTCCCTGCTTTTGAGGTTCGTTTATCCACGTAGGTTCCGACCATCGGATCCCAAAACACATTAATGATACGGACAAAAAGAAAAATAAAGCCTGCCGTTGCCGTGCTGATGGTATTTACCGTCAGCATATGCAAAGCCAGAAAACCCCCAATTGTGCCGAAAACCAGGTTTTGCGCAAAGTCGCCCATGCCATAACCAATTCGTTCTCCACGGGTTAATTTATGATATTCATCATGCCGACTGTGCATTATGTTTTTACTCATTCTAAGCAGACTCCGGTTTGTTTTGTGTAGGTGAAACACTTTCTGACACAGTTGACCTGGAAGAATCTATTACGTTTTTAAATTACGTAATTATGTTTTTTTACTTCTGTGATCCTCGAAGCAAAGGCCTGTATCGCCTGCGTTGAACCGTTATCCGCCGCTAATTTTTGGGCAGGCAGGCATTGCGACAAAACCGGCATTTTAATTTGGTATGGATACCTGAATTCCCCAGGAAGTGTACGCTATACGCGCGCGAAGCGAGATATTTAAAATAGTTTTATTTGCGAGATGGCTCACATTTGAGCATTTTCTCAATCGCCGAGTGAAATAACGTAATTGAGCAACCGACGATGAGAATACACGATGTGTCACAGTTGTTAATTTTCCTGTTTCTCAATTTCGGAGTTCATCATGCAAACCTATTTCGACCAGCTCGAACGCGTTCGCTTTGCCGGACCCAAAACCGATAATCCGCTGGCGTTTCGCCACTATAATCCGGATGAAATCGTGCTGGGAAAACGCATGGCAGATCATCTGCGTTTTGCCGCCTGTTACTGGCATAATTTCTGCTGGAATGGCGCGGATATGTTTGGCGCCGGCTCGTTTGAGCGTCCCTGGCAGGCCGCGGGCGATGCGCTGGAAATGGCCAAACGCAAAGCGGACGTGGCGTTTGAATTTTTCTACAAGCTCAACGTACCGTATTACTGCTTCCACGATGTCGACGTCTCGCCAGAAGGCGCGTCGCTGAAAGAGTATTTGCATAATTTCGCCATCATGACCGAGGTGCTGGCGGAGAAACAGCAGCAAACCGGCGTGAAACTGCTGTGGGGCACCGCCAACTGCTTTACCCACCCGCGCTACGGCGCCGGGGCGGCGACCAACCCCGATCCGGAGGTATTTGCCTGGGCGGCCACGCAGGTAGTGACCGCCATGAATGCCACCCACCAGCTCGGCGGCGAAAACTATGTGCTGTGGGGCGGCCGCGAAGGTTACGAGTCGCTGCTGAATACCGATCTGCGCCAGGAGCGTGAGCAGATTGGCCGCTTCCTGCAGATGGTGGTGGAGCACAAGCATAAGATTGGCTTTGGCGGCACGCTGCTTATCGAGCCGAAACCGCAGGAGCCAACTAAGCATCAGTACGATTACGATGTCGCAACGGTGTATGGTTTTCTGAAGCAGTTTGGTCTGGAAAATGAGATCAAGGTGAACATTGAAGCCAACCACGCCACCCTGGCGGGGCACTCTTTCCACCATGAAATCGCCAGCGCCATCGCGCTGGGCATTTTCGGCTCCGTTGATGCCAACCGCGGCGATGCGCAGCTCGGCTGGGATACCGATCAGTTCCCGAACAGCGTGGAAGAAAATACCCTGGTGATGTATGAGATCCTCAAAGCCGGGGGATTTACCACCGGCGGCCTGAACTTTGACGCTAAAGTTCGCCGGCAGAGCACCGACAAATACGACATGTTCTATGGCCATATTGGCGCCATGGACGTGATGGCGCTGTCCCTCAAGCTGGCCGCGCGCATGATTGAGGATGGCAAGCTCGATCAGGGTCTGACAAAACGCTATGCCGGCTGGCAGGGCGAGCTGGGGCAGAAAATTATGAGCGGGCAGATGTCGCTGGATAATATTGCCCGATACGCTGAGCAGCATAATCTGAATCCGCAGCCTCAGAGCGGGCGTCAGGAATTACTCGAAAATCTCGTCAATACCTATATCTTTGGTTAATTTTTGCTGACATGCCCCTGCGGGGGCATGTATTCCGCCGTCTATCCGCTGCCGGGAAATAGCGTTTATTGGTTCGTGCTGTGTTTTTTTTGTCAGTGGCGAAAGACCACCTGTTTAATATCAGCGAAGGAGGAAGGGTAACGATAATTGTGTAACGCCTCTGTGACCGTACAAAATAAAAAATAACTTGTTCTGATGATAGCGACATATTCTGTCAGCTCAGAATAGGCTGGTTATTGTCTGAATAAAATTAACCTATATTGAGAAACTCATGACAATGATAAAAAAGCTTCCATTAACCATGGCGGTTATCGCCGCGTTTTTTCCGCTTACCTCTGTAATGGCGCAAGAATTTACTCAGGAACAGATCGACGCCATCGTCGCCAAAGCCGTTGATAAAGCGCTGGCCGACCGCCAGGCGAAAATCGACGCCGCGGCCGACAAAAAGGTCGACGTGATCACCAACCCGCAGACCACCGCCGCCTCGCCGGATATGGCCATTCCGTTCGGCCTCAAGTTCAGCGGCTATGCCCGCTATGGCGCTCACTTCCAGACCGGCGACCAGAAATATGTCGGCGTCGACGGCTCCTATAACGGCGCCTCGGCGATCGGCCGTCTGGGCAACGAAAGCAACGGCGGCGAATTCCAGATCAGCAAGGCCTTCAAAAGCGCGCAGGGGGCTATCTGGGATCTTAACGTGATGTTCGACCACTGGAGCGACGAAGTTAACCTGAAGAAGGCCTACGTCGGCGTCACCAACGTGCTGGAATCCAACCCCAACGCCTATATCTGGGCCGGCCGCGACTTCCACCAGCGTCCGCAACAGGGGATCAACGACTACTTCTGGATGAACCACGACGGCCAGGGCGCCGGGGTGAAGAACTTTGATATCGGCGGCGTGCAGTTCGACGTGGCGGCGGTGTCGCAGGTGAAATCCTGCAGCCCGGAAGTGATGGCCGACGAGACCAACCCGTCGCGCATCACCTGTACCGGCAGCTCCGACACCGGCGACAACGGCCACTACGCGCTGACCACCAAAACCCACAACATCAAGGCCGGGCCGATCGACGTCGAGGTGTACGCCAACTACGGCTTTGACTCAAAGGCGGTGGACAGCGACGTGCGTCTCGAAGCCTGGCAGGGCGGCCTGGTGCTGAGCCACACCAACGACAGCGGAGTAAACAAGGTGATCCTGCGCTATTCCGACAACTCGGATAACAGCGTCTACAACAAAACCGACGACCTGACCACGGTCTACGCCAGCTTCGAGGGCAGCCATAAGTTCACCCAGCAGGCGCAGGTGGAATATCTGCTGGCCTTCCACGACTACGACAACGGCAAAGATAATACCGACAACCGCAAAAACTACGGCGCCATCGTGCGGCCGATGTACTTCTGGAACGACGTGCACTCCACCTGGCTGGAAGCGGGCTACCAGCGCGTGGATTACGACCAGGGCGGGGATAACCACGGCTGGAAGCTGACGCTGTCGCAGAACATCGCCATCGGCATGGGGCCGGAGTTCCGTCCGATGCTGCGCTTCTACGTGACCGGCGGCCAGGTGGACAACGAGCACACCGCGAAGGTCAACAACACCAAAGACCAGCAGCTGGATTCGCTGAACGTCGGCGGGATGTTTGAGGCGTGGTTCTGATGCGATAGCGCTGTCGAAGGAGCGTTCCCGGCTGGCGCTACGCTTAGCCGGGCTACAACTGGTGCGCTCCATTTATGCCGGATGGCGGCATACATGCCTTATCCGGCCTACGTTCCTACCTGCGGGCTCCCCCCCAGGACCGGCAAGCGCAGCGCCGCCGGGCGGTCAGGCTCCATACCTGCGATAGTGCCGGATGGCGGCATACATGCCTTATCCGGCCTACGTTCCTTCCTGCGGGCTCACCCCCCCAGGACCGGCAAGCGCAGCGCCGCCGGGCGGTCAGGCGCCGTACCTGCGATAGTGTCGGATGGCGGCATAAATGCCTTATCCGGCCTACGTTCCTTCCTGCGGGCTCCCCCCCCAGGACCGGCAAGCGCAGCGCCGCCGGGCAGCTGGTTCAGGCCAACTCCCTCAGTTCACCGTCAGGCGCAGGGCCAGATCCTGCGGGTAGGGATCGAAATAGTTCTGCGCCTGCAGGTAGCGATCCGGATACTCGGCCAGATAGTGCTTAAGCAGCGTCAGCGGGGCGAGGATCGGCAGCAGCCCGGCGCGATAGTTGAGGATCACCTCCCGCAGCTCGCCGCGCTGGCGGCTGTTCAGCTGGTCGCGGAAATAACCCTGAATATGCATCAGCACGTTAGTGTGGTTTTTCCGCGAGGCGGGCCGCTTGAGGATCGCCATCAGCTTCTCGCGGTAAACCTCGAAGAACGCCTCCAGATCCTCCCATTCATGCAGCGAGGCGACGAACGGGCCGATCTCCCGGTAGCCCGCCTGGTGGTGAGCCAGCAGCTGCAGCTTGTAGCGGCTGTGAAAGGCCAGCAGACCGTGACGGGTCAGGCCGCGGGCGCGCAGGGCGTTGAGTTCATGCAGGGCGAAAACGCGCTCGACAAAATTCTCCCGCAGCAGCGGATCGTGCAGCCGGCCATCCTCTTCCACCGGCAGCCACGGGTAGCGCGCCATCAGGGCGCCGGTAAACAGCCCCACGCCTTCCTTACGCCCGCGATTGCCTTTTTCGTCATACAGCCGCACGCGCTCCATCCCGCAGCTCGGCGATTTGGCGCAGACGATAAAGCCCGACAGCTCACCCAGGGTTGCGAGGTGGGCGCTGGCGAAATCAGCCATCTTCTCCGTCACATCCTCATGCGGGGCGTGGCTGAAGCGCATGCGGATCTCCCCGACCGGGGTCTGCACCAGGCGGAGCGCCGGGCGGGGAACGGGCAGGCCGATCGCCATCTCCGGGCAGACGGGTTTAAACGCCACCCACTGCGCGAGCTCATCCATCACAAAGCCCATACGCTTATGCCCGCCGTCGAATCGCACGGCTGAGCCGGTTAAACATCCGCTGATCCCAATGACAGGTTGCGTGTTCATGGCGCTGTCCTCTCTTCTGCTGTGGTTCGGGTAAAGAAAAGGGTCACGGTGGCGACCGTAATGCCGAATTTCTTCATCTCGGTTTTGTTAAATAAATGGCTGCCGTCCTGCAGGAACATCCAGTCGTCAAAGTGCAGCAGCCACCGGCTGCCGCTGGCCTCGACGTTCATGCTGTAGCGCCAGTGAAAGGCATTGCCTGCCGCCTGGCCGCTGGCCACGCCTTCGATATCCCCGGCGGTGCCCTGATAACGGTTATCGCCGGTGCGGCGAATGCGCCATATCCGCTGCTGCTTCTCGCCGTCGTCATAGACAAAGCGCTCATGGAGGGTCAGGGTGTCGCCGACGACGTCGCCATCGATCTCAACATGGAAGCGGCGCAGCTGCTTGCCGCTGCGATCCTGCACCATCCCCCACGCCTCGGTTCGCCCCTGAAAATAGTGAAAGATGTCGAGGGCGGGCTGCTGCTGCCGGTACTCCGTGACCTCGGTGCTGCAGCCGGCGAGGATCAGCATCAGCAGCGCCAGGCCAAGGGTCAGAATGCGTTTCATGGTGTACCTCCGATCAACTGCTGACGCAGTTCGGGATAAGTGGTGCGCGGATCGAGCCAGATGGCGAGAAAGCGGGTGCTGAACGCCGCCGACTGGCGCGGGCCGAGCGGGGTAAAGGCGGTCTGCGCGGCGCTGGCGCGGTACCAGAACTGCCCCTCGCCGCCGCTGACCACGAACGCCAGCTGGCTGCCCGGCGCGACGTCCGGCCAGATCCCCTGCAGCATGTGTAGCCAGGCTTCGCTGCGCGGTTCCTGCTGCAGAATACCCTGCGCCTGCCACTGGTCGCGGGTGGCCTCCACCAGCGCCTCGCGATCGATGTCGCGCCGGTAGGTGATGATCAGCGCCCGATCCTGCTGCGGGCCGTCATACCGGCCATTGGGCGTACGCAGCTGCGAGTGATAGACGGTGAACGGCCCCCAGGTGAGGGTCGCCTCGCCGACGCGGCGCCACGTCAGCCAGTCGGCGGCGTGGGCCGCCGGGGCGAGGATGGTCAGCCACAGCAGTAACAGGGCGAATCTCATTTTTGCCTCCCCATCCCCAGATGGAATAACAGCATGAGTACCAGCCAGCCGCAGGCCATGGCGGCCACGCCAAGCGCCGTCGGCACCAGCAGGGTCATGGCTCCGAGGCGAGCGCCGATCAGGTAGGCCACCGGGCCGCCGACGGTGGCGGCCGTGGCCAGCACCCAGCCGGGAAGCGTCGCGGTGCGGGTCAGTCGGGTCCAGACGACGGCGAACATCAGCCACAGGGCCACCATCCACAGGGGCAGCAGGCTGTCGCCGCGAAAATCAATCAGCCCCGCCAGCGCCCAGCAGGCGTCCAGCCCGCAGCCCGCCGCGGCCAGCAGCAGGGCGGGCGGACGACTGGTCGCCGGCAACCGCAGCCAGGCGAAGATGGCCAGCGTCAGCCAGATCAGCAGGCCGCGCTCGCGCAACATCACCACCAGCGTCCAGTAAACATCGAACGCGAGGGCCATCAGCAAGTGCTGCGCCGGGCGTGTCATACCCGCTCCGCGGTGAGCTGCACCACGCTGATGGTGCGGGCGTTAAATCCGGCTTCGCAATAGCCGAAGTAGTAGAGCCACATCCGGCGGAAGCGCTCATCGAAGCCGAGCTTTTCAATATCCTGCCAGGCGTGGGTAAAACGCTGCCGCCAGTGCGCCAGCGTGCGGGCATAGTCCGGGCCCATGTCGAACAGGTTGCGCACCACAAAATCGGTGTGGCGGGTCATCAGCTCGCTCATTGCCGTGATGCTGGGCAAAAAGCCGCCCGGGAAGATGTAGCGCTGGATAAAATCGACGCTTTTGCTGTAGTCGCGATAGCGCTGATCCTGAATGGTGATCGCCTGCAGGGCCATTTTACCGCCCGGGCGCAGGCGCGCCTGACAGGTGCGGAAGAAGGCCGGGAGGTAGCGCTGGCCCACCGCCTCAATCATCTCCACCGACACCAGTTTGTCGTACTCGCCGCGCAGATCGCGGTAGTCGCAGAGCAGCACCTCGACGCGATCCTGCAGCCCGGCGCGGGCCATGCGCTCGGTAGCCCAGCGGTGCTGCTCCCGGGAAAGGGTGGTGGTGGTGACCCGGCAACCGTAATGGCGGGCGGCGTATTCGGCCAGCGCCCCCCAGCCGGTGCCAATCTCCAGCAGATGATCGCCGGGGTTGAGCGCCAGCTGGTCGCACAGACGCGCCATCTTGGCCCGCTGGGCCTGGGTCAGATCCTGCTGGTCGTCGGTAAACAGCGCGCTGGAGTAGAGCAGGTCGTCATCCAGAAAGTGGGCATAAAATTCGTTGCCGAGGTCGTAATGGGCGGCAATGTTCTCCCGCGCCTGGGCGCGGGTGTTGCGTCGAGTCCAGTGGCGCAGGCGGGCGACAGGCTTACCCAGCAGACGAAAGCCGCGCTCCAGACGCCCCAGCACCTCGCCGTTGCGCGCGAGGATCTGCAGCAGCGCCGTCAGCTGGTGGCTCTCCCAGTCGCCGTCCATCCAGGCCTCGGCCGCCGCGAGACTGCCGCCGGTCAGCAAACGCCAGTACACCTCCGGCGTGCAGACCCGCGCCTCAGCGCGCAGCGCGGCGGCGGGGTCGCCAAAATGAAAAGTCTGCGCCCCTTCGCGCACGGTGAGCGAGCCTTCGCGGAGGCCGCTCAACAGACGAAAGAGCAGCCAGCGCGCGAGCCGCACGTTGCGCGGCACATCGGGTTCAAGCGCAAAGACGGGATCGGTCATGAGCGTTCACTCCTGCTAACAGGATGGTTGTACAGCGGCAGGCGCTTCAGCCACAGCCGCAGCGCCTGCCAGTATATGGCGAGGACGGTTTTCAGGGTCATCATCGGCAGACGCAGCAGCAGCCCGCGCAGGTTGGCGCGGGTTAACGGCACGCGGCTCAGGGCCAGCGTGGCGTCGAACACCTTGCTGGCCTGATGGTTTTCAATGTGCATGTGCAGCGTTTTGCCCGGCGCGTTGAAGCGCCAGTGATAGACCATGTCCATCGGGTTAAACGGCGAAACGTGAAAGGCTTTCTCCAGCGGGCGCGCCTGCTGGCCGTCCACCGCGTAGTAATGACGCTCATTCCACGGCGTGTTGCGCACTTCGGCCAGCACCCAGCGCAGGGTGTCGGCCTCGTCATAGCAGTAGTAAAAGTTGACCGGATTAAAATGGAAGCCGAAGTAGCGCAGCTGGGTCAGGAGCATCACGCGGCCCGCCGGGCGGCAGCCGGTCAGGCTCTCCAGCCGGTTCAGCACCTGAGCCTTCAGCGGCGCGCCCAGCGGATAATCGGCGTCGTACCAGGCGGCGGCGGCCAGGCGGTTGCGGCGGATGCCCGCCTCAGGCAGCCTGTCCAGTTCGTCGAGGTCAAGCCAGGCCATAAACAGGCGGTAGACGAAGTGGTGCGCCTTCGGCTGCAGGCGACGGTGGCGCAGGACGCCCTGATAGAGGCAGCTGTTCATTTCAGTGGCCCTCCGCCGCGGCGATGCCCTGCACCACGTCGAGCGCGCTGCGCACCCCATCCTCATGAAAGCCGTTGTACCAGTAGGCCCCGCAGTACCAGCTCCGCTGCTGGCCGTTAATCTCTTCGCGCCGCAGCTGGGCCGACCAGCTTTGCGGGTTAAACAACGGATGCTCATAGACGAAGCGCTGCCAGACGTAGCGATCGTCCACCGGCGCGTCCGGGTTCAGGGTGACGCAGAACAGCGGCGCGCCCGCGGGCAGCCCCTGGAGAATATTCATGTTGTAGGTGACGCAGGCCCGGGCCCGATCCCCGTCGCTCAGGCGATAGTTCCAGCTGGCCCAGGTGCGCTGGCGCTCCGGCAGCCAGCGCGGATCGCTGTGCAGCACCACCTCGTTACGCTGCCAGCCGATGTCCCCGAGGACTTCTCGTTCGGAATCGGTGGGCGCCGCCAGCATCGCCAGGGCCTGCGCGGAGTGGCAGGCGAAGATCACCTGGTCAAAATGCGCCTCCCCGGACGCCAGCCGCAGGGTGACCCCCGCCGGGTGGCGGTCCACCTGCTGCACCGGCGCGTTGAGCCGCAGGTCCAGACGATCGCCGAGCCTGGCGAGCAGGGCGCGGACGTATTCCCGGGAACCGCCGGGCACCACGTACCATTGCGGGCGATCGCGAATATCCAGCAGACCGTGGTTTTCAAAGAAGCGCAAAAACAGCGGCAGCGGGAAGCGGCGCATCTCCTGCAGCGACGACGACCAGATGGCCGCCCCCATCGGCAGAATATAGTGGCGGGCGAAGAAGGGGCTGAAGCGGTGGCGGGCGAGGAAGCTCTCCAGCGTCGCGCCTGGATCCAGCGCCTCGGTCAGCGCCAGTTTCGCCAGGCGGTTGAAGCGGACGATCTCGCTCAGCAGTCCCCAGAAGGCCGGCTTCAGCAGATTGCGCCGCTGGGCGAAGAGCGAGGTCAGGCTGTGGCCGTTGTACTCCAGGCCGCTGGCCGGGTTGTGGACCGAGAAGCTCATCTGCGTTTTTTGCCCGCCGATCCCCAGCTCGCTGAGCAGGCCCATAAAGCGCGGATAGGTGCGATCGTTGTAGACGATAAATCCGGTATCGATGGCCCAGGTGCCCTGCGGCGTGGCGACATCCACGGTGGCGGTGTGGCCGCCCGGCGTGGCGCCCGCTTCGAACAGCGTTACCTGATGGTGTCCGGCTAGTCGCCAGGCGCAGGTCAGCCCGGCGATGCCGCTGCCGATGATGGCGATATTCATGAGCGCACCATCCTGCGCAACAGCAGGCGCTGGATACCCGATGGCAGACTGGCCAGCAGACGCAGAGCCAGGCTGAAACCGGTGGGGAAGGCGATGTGGTTTTTGCCCTTCGCCAGACCGTGGCGGATCGCCGCCACCGCCCGATCCACGCTCACCCGGCCGGGCATGGCGAAGTCGTTTTTGCGCGTCAGCGGGGTGTCGACGAAGCCCGGAGAGACCACCGTGACGGCGACCCCTTTCGGCTCCCAGTCCAGACGCAGGCTATTGGCAAACCAGGTCAGCGCCGCCTTGGAGGCGCCATAGGCTTCCGCGCGCGGGAAGGGCAGCCAGTGCGCCATGGAGCTGACCAGCACCACCCGATCGCCAGCCTCCAGCTGCGTCTGCAGCGCCGCCAGGCAGTTCACCGGCCCGAGGAAGTTGGTGGCCATCACCCGCTCCACGAGGGCGGCATCCACCTGTCCGTGGTCGAGGTATTCGCAGGTCCCGGCGCAGAGAATGATCAGGTCGGCAAAACAGCCTGTCAGCGCCTGGCGACAGGCGTCCCTGTCTGTCATATCGAACAGGCGTACGCTGATGTTGGGGCTGAGCTGCTGGAGCGCTGCCAGGCGCGACGCATCGCGCCCGCAGGCGATGACCAGATGGCCATCCGCCGCGAAGGATTTCGCCAGGCCGGCGCCGATCCCGGAGCTGGCGCCGGTGATGAGCACCGTCATCATGAGCGCACCCTCCGCTTCACGCCGCGCACCGCCCAGCCCAGCAGGGGAAGATGCTCGTAGATCATCTCCCCGGCGTCGTAGTAGTCGCGCTGATGGAGAACCTGCTCCCCGGCGATGTCCACCACCGAGCAGCCCGGCAGGGCCAGGGTTTCTCCGCCGGCAATGCGCGGATGCGACCAGTGCATGGTCCAGGTCACGGCGAACCGCTGGCCGTCGCAAAGCGGCGTGTCGATGGTGAACCGGCACTGCTCCACGTTGGCCAGCAGATGGGTAAAGTAGCGCTGAATGGCGAACAGCCCCTGATGCTGACCAAAAGGATCGCTCAGCGTCGCGTCCGGATGGTACAGCGTGGCCAGCGCCGCGGGCGGCTGTGCATCCAGCCCGGCGTAGTACTCAACGAAACGACGAATCACGGACGGCGAGGTGCTCATGGATCACATCCTGGCTAGATACGGTAGCGTAATGGCATACTTAAAACTTACACAAATAAAATTATTTGTCCAAGTTTGTAGAAAAATATATTTTATTTGTGTTAAAAATCATGCTGTTATGATTGGTGTTTTAAGGAGTGAAAATCGCGGGTGGCGCAAAGGGCAAGCGTGAGCCCGCCGCGCCACCGGGTGCTGGCGGAACAGAGCGTGGAGGTAAGTGAAAACAGGGGGTTAGAGCGGGATCACCTCGAGGGAGACGACCTGCTGCTGCCAGAGTTCGACCTGCCTCTGGCGGGCAGCGGAGAGTTTGCCGCTGGTGACCAGCAGCCAGTTGCGCTGGGGAAAAATCTCCGGCGCCAGGGCGGCGGGAGGCACCGGCAGGACGTCGATGCGATGGCCCTGGCCGGTACGTTTGAGCGCCTCAAGCCAGATTTCGCAGGCGTCGGTCAGGTGCCAGCCGGTGATCAGAAAGTTGTCCCCGGGCGCCTTCTTGTCGCCTTCGAGGCAAAACGAGGTATAGGCGATGATGATGCCGTCGAGAATTTCGCGCAGCGTCATGATGGCCGGCACGTTGGCGGAAACCTGGCTGCGCAGCGGACGCAGCACCTCGGTTACCAGCTCCTGGCGCGGATATTCGCGCCCGGCGTCGTAGATCAGCTGGCGCAGAGACTCGATTTTTCCCTCTTTCAGTCGCTGCAGCATGGTCTCCTGCAGCGTCAGCCAGTTATTGGTGCGCCGCGCGCCGGGGCGCGACAGCAGGGGTTTCACCTGGCTGACCGGCACCCCTTTTTTCACCCAGTCGAGGATCTTCAGCGCCTGCTGGACGTCGTCATCGCTGTACAGACGGTGTCCACCATCGGTGCGCAGCGGCTTAAGCAGGCCGTAGCGGCGCTGCCAGGCGCGAAGCGTGGTCGCATTTATCCCGCATAGTCGGGCAAATTCGCCGATGGAGTAAGGCATGGAGGCCACCTGTTAACAAAGAATATTCTCAATATACTACGAATCACGACGGCTGGCGTGAAGTGTAGTGGCTTTGCACTACACTTTCCCCAACAGCGTAAATGAAAGGAGTTCTCATGAAGCTATGGCCTGTTGTCACCGGCGTCGCTATCGCGTTAACCCTGGTGGCCTGCAAATCGCCCACGCCGCCGAAGGGCGTTCAGCCGATTAGCGGGTTTGACGCCAGCCGGTACCTTGGAAAATGGTATGAGGTCGCCCGCCTGGAGAATCGCTTCGAGCGAGGCCTGGAGCAGGTGACCGCCACCTACGGCGCCCGCAGCGACGGAGGGATCAGCGTCGTCAACCGCGGTTATGACCCGGTCAAAAAACGCTGGAATGAGAGCGACGGAAAAGCCTACTTCACCGGCGCCCCCACCACCGCGGCGCTGAAGGTGTCGTTCTTCGGGCCGTTCTACGGCGGCTATAACGTGATCCGCCTGGACGACGACTACCAGTACGCGCTGGTCAGCGGCCCCAACCGCGACTATCTGTGGATCCTGTCGCGAACCCCCACCATTCCGGCGGCGGTGAAGCAGGATTACCTGAATACCGCGCGCGAGCTGGGCTTTGACGTCGATCGCCTGGTGTGGATCCGCCAGACGCCGCGCTAGCCTCGCCGCTTAGCGGCTGAGCAGATGGGTATAAACCACGTACAGCCCGGCCAGCGCCGCCACGTTGAGCGCCACGCTGATGAAAAACCACGTCCGGAAGGGCTGCTTTTGCGTTTTATGGCGAAAGCACTGCTGGCCGAGGATGGCCCCCGGCCAGCCTCCCGCCAGGCCCAGCACCAGCAGCGTGGTTTCCGGCACCCGGCGCCAGGCTTTGCGCGCCGCCAGCTTGTCGGCGCCATAGATAAGCCATGTCAGAAGGCTGCTCAGTAAAAACCACATCGCCAGCGGGTAGGGCAGCAGGGCGCTGCCCACGGCGGTGAGCAGCAGCAGGGAATAACATACCAGGTTCAGATTCATAGGGACGTTCACGCCGGCCAGAAGAATGGCGCCACTATAGCCAATTTCCCGGACCGGCGTAAACGCGGCGGGCTATTGGCTACGCTTGCCCCGATGCCGATACAGCCACATCAGCTTATACGCCGCCGGAATGATAAACAGCGACAGCAGCGGGGCGGTGATCATCCCGCCAATCATCGGCGCGGCGATACGGCTCATCACTTCCGACCCGGCGCCGGTGCCCCATAAAATCGGCAACAGGCCGGCGATAATCACCGCCACGGTCATCGCCTTCGGCCGCACGCGCAGCACCGCCCCCTGGTACAGCGCCTCGTCGAGCTTATCGACGCTGAAAGTCTGCGGATTCTCCAGCGATGGCTCGGCCTCAATGGCGTGGCGCAGGTACATCAGCATCACCACGCCAAATTCTGCCGCCACCCCGGCGAGGGCGATAAAGCCGGTACCGGTGGCCACCGACAGATGGAACCCCATCCAGTAGAGGAACCAGATCCCGCCCACAAGGGCGAACGGCACGCTGGTGATAATCAGCAGTGCTTCGCCGACGCGGCGGAACGCCAGATACAGCAGCACGAAGATAATCATTAGCGTCATCGGCACCATCAGCTTCAGCTTCTGATTGGCGCGCTCCAGCAGCTCAAACTGCCCGGAGTAGGACACACTGATGCCCGGCTTCAGCTTCACCTCCTTGCCGATGGCCTGCTGCAGATCGTGCACTACCGACACCATGTCGCGGTCGCGGGCATCGATGTAGATCCAACTGGTCGGGCGGGCGTTCTCGGTCTTCAGCATCGATGGTCCGGTGACCACTTTCACCTCAGCCACGTCGCCGAGGACAATCTGTTGCTTCAGCGGCGTGAGGATCGGCAGCTGGCGCAGGGTCTCCGGGCTGTCGCGATAGCTCTGCGGGTAGCGGATGTTGATCGGATAGCGCTCGACGCCCTCTACCGTTTCGCCAACCATCGCCCCGCCGATGGCGGACGATACAAACAGCTGCACATCGCCGACGGTCATCCCGTAGCGGGCCGCCTTCTCGCGCTGAATATCAATGTCGAGGTAGCGCCCGCCGACCAGCCGCTCGGCTAATGCCGACGTGACTCCCGGCACGCTGCGCGCCACCCCTTCAATTTGCCCGGCGATGGCGTCGATATCGGCCAGGTTAGTGCCGGAAACCTTAATGCCGATCGGGCTCTTGATGCCGGTGGAGAGCATGTCGATGCGGTTGCGGATCGGCGGCACCCACAGGTTCGCCAGCCCTGGCAGACGCACGGTTTTATCCAGCTCGTCGACGATCTTCTCCATGGTCATCCCCGGCCGCCACTGATCCTGTGGCTTAAGCTGAATGGTGGTCTCCACCATCTCCAGCGGCGCCGAGTCGGTGGCGGTCTCGGCCTTGCCGGTTTTGCCGAACACCCGGGCCACTTCCGGCACCGCCATGATCAGCTTATCGGTTTTCTGCAGCATATCCGCCGCCTGCGCAGCGGAGATCCCCGGCAGCGTGGACGGCATATACAGCAGATCGCCCTCGTTGATCTGCGGCAGAAACTCGCCGCCGACCCGGTTAAGCGGCCAGACAACCGTCAGGATCGACAGGAGCGCAATCAGCAGGGTAGTCTTCGGCCAGTGCAGCACCTTCAGCAGCAGCGGGTGATAAATGCGGATCAAAAAGCGATTCAGCGGATTGCTGTTCTCCGCTGGGATCCTGCCGCGGATCCAGAAGCCCATCAGGATCGGGATCACCACGATCGCCAGCAGCGCCGCCCCGGCCATCGACCAGGTTTTGGTGAAGGCCAGCGGGCCGAACAGTTTGCCCTCCTGGCCTTCGAGGGTGAAAATCGGGATAAACGACAGGGTGATGATCAGCAGGCTGATAAACAGCGCCGGGCCGACCTCCACCGAGGCCTCGGTAATGATTTTCCAGCGGATGTCGTTGCTGAGCTTCTCTCCCGGGTGCTGATGCTCCCACTCCTCCAGCCGCTTATGGGCGTTCTCAATCATCACGATGGCGGCATCGACCATCGCCCCCACCGCAATGGCGATCCCGCCCAGCGACATGATGTTGGCGTTGAGCCCCTGGAAATGCATCATGATAAAGGCGAAGCACAGGCCGAGCGGTAGCGAGATAATCGCCACCAGCGCCGAGCGCACGTGCCACAGGAACAGGGCGCAGACCAGGGCGACGACGATAAACTCTTCCAGCAGCTTGTAGCTGAGGTTGTCGATGGCGCGGTCGATAAGCTGGCTGCGGTCGTAGGTGGTGACCACTTCCACCCCTTCCGGCAGGCTGCTTTGCAGCGACGCCAGCTTCGCTTTGACCGCGGAGATCACCTCGCGGGCGTTCTTGCCGGAGCGCAGGATCACCACGCCGCCGGCGACTTCGCCCTCGCCGTTAAGCTCGGCGATTCCGCGGCGCATCTCCGGGCCGATCTGCACCCGCGCGACGTCGCCGAGATAGACCGGCACGCCGTTATCCCCGGTCTTCAGCACGATATTTTTGAAGTCGTCGAGCGTCTGCAGGTAGCCGCTGGCGCGCACCATATATTCGGCTTCCGCCAGTTCGACGGAAGAGCCGCCCGCCTCCTGGTTAGAGGCGTCCAGCGCCGATTTCACCTCGCCGAGGCTGATGCCGTACTGGGTCAGCTTCATCGGGTCGACGACAATCTGATACTCCTTGACCACGCCGCCCACCGACGCCACTTCCGAGACGTTAGGGATGGTTTTCAGCTCATATTTTAAGAACCAGTCCTGTAGGGAGCGCAGTTCGGCGAGGTCGTGCTTGCCGCTGCGGTCGACCAGCGCGTACTCGAAGACCCAGCCGACGCCGGTGGCGTCCGGGCCCATTTCGGCGCTGACCCCGGCGGGAAGTTTGCCCTGTACCTGGTTGAGATACTCCAGCACCCGCGAGCGCGCCCAGTAAGGATCGGTGCCGTCTTCAAAAATCACGTATACGTAGGAGTCGCCAAACTGCGAGAAGCCGCGAACCGTTTTGGCGCCGGGTACCGACAGCATGGTGGTGGTCAGCGGCCAGGTGACCTGGTTTTCGACGATCTGCGGCGCCTGCCCCGGATAGCGGGTTTTGACGATCACCTGTACGTCAGAGAGATCCGGCAGGGCGTCTACCGGGGTGTGGACGATAGTCCAGGTCCCCCAGATGCTGAGAAACAGCGCCGCCATCATCACCAGGAAGCGGTTGGCCACTGAGCGGCGGATAATCCATTCAATCATGGTTCCGTTCCTTAGTGCGCGTGGGCGGCAGAGGCCGCGGCATCAGGGGCCTGCGCGCGCATGCGCTCCAGCGCGCCGGCGATATTGGCCTCCGAGTCGATCAGGAACAGGCCGCTGGCGACGACTTTCTCACCCTCCTGCAGACCGCTGCGAATGGCCGTGACGCCATTGGACTCATGGAATACCTGCACGATTTTCGGCACGAAGCGGCCCTCGTTATCGACGGTGATCACTCGCTGCTCGTTGCCGCTGTCGATCAGCGCTTTGGAGGGGATCAGCAGCATCGGGGCGCTTTCGCTGGTCAGCTGCAGATAGGCGTTCATCCCCGGCTTCAGCGCTTCATCCGGGTTGTTGACCTGCAGGCGCAGCTGCAGGGTGCGGGTGGCGCTATCGACGCTGGGGAGAAGGGTCCATTTGTTGATGCTGAAGGTTTTGCCCGGCCAGGCGGGAACCTGAATGCTGAACTGCGAGGCGTCTTTAATCAGCCAGGCGATGGATTCCGGGACCGCCACGCTGACCCATACCGGGTCCATGCCCTGAATTTTCGCCACCACATTATCTTTGGCGATATTCATTCCGGCGCGCAGATCGAAGGCGGTAATAACGCCATCGATCGGTGCTTTGAGGGTAAAGCGGGTCTGGATCTTGCGCGTGGCTTTCAGGCGGCGGATATCGTCATCCGGCATTCCGGCAAGGCGCAGGCGTTCGAGGATCCCCTCGACCTGGGTGGCTGTGCCCCCGGTCTCCTGCAACAACAGATATTCGCTCTGCGCTTCCACCCAGTCGGGGATGGTCAGCTCGAGTAACGGTGTGCCTTGCTTGACTTTGTCGCCGACGGTCAGCGGATAGACTTTATTGATAAAGCCCGCCGCCCGCGCCTGCATAATTACATACTGGTACTCGTTATAGCTGATATTGGCCGGGAAGGTCTGAGCGTAGCGCAGCGGCCCGCGGGTGACGGCGGCGGTTTTCACCCCAAGATTCTGGGTCTGCGTCGGGTCGATACGCACCCCCGGCGCACCGGCGGCGGCATGCTCCTCATCGGCGTATTTCGGCACCAGATCCATATCCATAAACGGCGATTTACCCGGTTTATCGAAGCGGGTGTTCGGGTACATCGGGTCGTACCAGAACAGCACTTTACGCTGCTGCTCGGCCGCCGGAGCGGCAGCGTGGGTCGGTGCCCATCGGGCGTACAGCGCCGCAGTTAGCGCGCCGCCAATCACCATGCTGCCGAGGACCAGCGCCGTATTTTTCAGTGTCAGGGATGCCATGTGTCGTCCATTTAGTCGTTGAGGGGCTTACCGTCGCCGGGCCATTAGTTGGCGCGAATATCCTGCAGCAGCGACAGGTTGCCCTGCTGAACGAAGGTGAAGTCCACGCTGTCGCCATCCTTCACATTGTTGAGCTGCGTCTGCGGGGTGATGGTGAAGCGCATGGTCATCGGCGGCCAGTTCACCGCCGGGATGGCCTCGTGGGCGATAGTGATTTTTTTGTTATCCATATCAATAGTTTTAATGACGCCTTTGCCGCGGATGCTTTGCGCCTGCGCGGCGGCGGGCTGCTCGTGCATCGCCATGCCGGCGTGCGGGTCGGCGGCCTGGGCGGCGAACACCGCGCCAGAGAGCAGGGTGAACAGGGCGATTTTAGATAGTGAATTCATGTTCGGGACTCCTTGGGTTATTCCATCCAGCCGCCGCCGAGAGCGGTGAACAGGGTGATTTCATTCGCCTGACGGGAATAGTTGAGTTCCAGCAGGGTTTGTCGGGTGGTGAAAATATCGCGCTGGGCGCTCAGGACTTCGATATAGCTGACCGCGCCGTGGCGATAGAGCGCAGTGGCGCGCTGCAGGGTTATATTCAGCGAGGCGAGATAGCGCTCCTGCGCGGCAATTTGATCGGCCAGGCTCTGGCGCAGGGCCAGCGCGTCGGCCACCTCTTCAAAGGCGGACTGGATTTTTTGTTCATAGTTGACCACCTGCTGCTGCTGGCGGATCTCCGCCAGATCGAGGCTGGCCTGGTTGCGCCCGGCGTTGAAAATCGGCAGTTCGATTTTGGGAATGAAGTTCCACATCGCGCCGCCGGCGTTAAACAGGCTGGAGAGTTCGCTGCTGCTGCCGGAGAGCGAGCTGGTCAGGGTGATCGACGGGAAGAAGGCCGCCCGCGCGGCGCCGATGTTGGCGTTGGCCGCTTGCAGGCTGTGTTCGGCTTCCAGAATATCTGGCCGCAGCAGGAGGATCGCTGAGGAGAGCGATGGCGGCAGGGTTACGCCTTGCAGGTCCACGGCGCTGCTGGCGCTATCGTCCGGCAGATGTTGATAGCTGCCGAGCAGCAGCTGCAGGGCGTTATTGGCCTGCGCCAGCTGGCCCTGACGTTTGGCGATATCGGCGCGGGTGCTTTCGATCATGCCGCGCGCCTGTTCCAGCGCCAGCACGGTGGTGCTCCCGGTCAGCAGCTGTTTTTCAACGAAGGCGTAAGACTGCTGATAGTTCTGTAAGGTATCGTTGGCCACCTGCAGCTGCGCTGCCGCCAGCCGCTGGTTGAAGTAGCTTTGTGAAACGTTAGCAATCAACAGGATATGCACTGCGCGCCGCGCCTCTTCGCTGGCGAAGAAGTTCTGTCGGTCGGCCTCGCTAAGGTTTTTCAGCCGGCCAAAGAAATCGAGGTCGTAGCTGAGGTTTAAGCCGGCGGTATAATCGCTGCTGGTGGTGGTGTCGCCTTTGAGCTTGCCGCCATAGGTGGTGCTGCCGTCACCGTTAAGCTGCGGGTAGCGGTCGGCGTCGGTTACCCGGTACTGGGCGCGGGCTTCCTGCACTTTCAGCGTCGCCATCCGCAGATCGCGGTTGTTGGTCAGCGCGGTGCTAATCAGGCTTTTCACCTGCGGGTCGACGAAAAAGGTGCGCCAGCCGGTCTCCTGGTAGCCCGCTGTTGCAGTAACCAGCTTGTTCTGGCTGAGAGAGAACTGCTGCGGCACCGGCGCGATAGGGCGCTGGTAGTCCGGAGCTAGCGACAGACAGCCGGTTAAGGCAAATATCACGCTGAGGGTAAGTAGCTGTATTGAACGCATGGCGGCAGAAGTTTCGACGATTTATCCATGGCGGCTACTTTACGTAGCGGGCTCTGTTCAGGGCGTGACGGGAAAATGACAAAGCTGTCATTTTCCTGATATTTCATTGCTATCCGGAGGCGCTCCTCTAAAATTGAATACCCGCACAAAGCGCGCGTGAAGGAGCCTGCCGTGAAGATTTTGATTGTCGAAGATGAGAAGAAAACCGGAGAGTACCTGACCAAAGGGCTCACCGAGGCCGGCTTCGTCGTCGACCTGGCCGATAACGGCCTCAACGGCTATCACCTGGCGATGACCAGCGATTACGATCTGCTGATCCTCGACATCATGCTGCCGGATGTGAACGGTTGGGATATCGTGCGCATGCTGCGCGCCGCCGGGAAAGGCATGCCGATCCTGCTGCTTACCGCGTTGGGCACCATTGAGCATCGGGTGAAGGGGCTGGAGCTGGGCGCTGACGACTATCTGGTAAAACCGTTCGCCTTTGCGGAGCTGCTGGCGCGGGTGCGTACTCTGCTGCGCCGCGGGGCGGCGGTCATCGTCGAAAGCCAGTTTCAGGCGGCCGATCTCAGCGTCGATTTGGTCAGCCGCAAGGTGACGCGCGGCGCCACCCGCATCACCCTGACCAGTAAGGAATTCACGCTGCTGGAGTTCTTCCTGCGTCATCAGGGCGAGGTGCTGCCGCGGTCGTTAATTGCCTCGCAGGTGTGGGATATGAACTTCGACAGCGACACTAACGCCATTGACGTGGCGGTGAAGCGGCTGCGCGCCAAAATTGATAACGACTTCGAGCCGAAGCTGATCCAGACCGTGCGCGGCGTCGGCTATATGCTTGAGGTGCCGGATGGCCGCTAAGCGCCCCTTTTCCCTGGCCACCCGGCTGACCTTCTTTATTAGCCTCGCCACCGTCATTGCCTTCTTCGCCTTCACCTGGATCATGATCCATTCGGTGAAGGCCCACTTTGAAGAGCGCGACGTTCACGATCTCAGGCAGCTCAGCACCACCCTGGAGACGGTCCTCGACCACGCTGACTACCCGCCGGCGCGACGGCTGGAGATCGTGAGGAATATCATTGCGGGCTACGCCAACGTCTTCATCTGCCTGGACGATGGCCAGGGCAATATTCTCTTCCAGTCGCCCAACGGGCCGGATCTCAGCCATATACTGAGTACGCCGGGGCTGGCGATGCAGCTCCGCGACGGGAATGTGATTTCATGGACCGACCCGCAGCCGCGGGCAATGGCGCACGATAATCATCCACTGGAAACCCGCGCCTGGCGGCTGATCATGCTGCCGCTGGGCAAGCAGGCGGACGGTAAACCGGCGTACCACCTGCTGATGGCCTTATCCATCGATTTTCACCTGCACTATATTAATGAGCTGAAAGCGAAGCTGATCTCCGCGGCGTCGATAATTAGTTTGCTGATCATCGCCATCGTGCTGTTTGTGGTCTACCAGGGGCATAAGCCGATCCGCCAGATCAGTCGCCAGATCCAGAATATTACCTCGCGGGATCTCGATGTGCGCCTTGACCCGCAGGCGGTGCCTGTCGAGCTGGAGCGGCTGGCGCTGTCGTTTAACCATATGCTGGAGCGCATAGAGGATGTCTTTACCCGCCAGTCCAACTTCTCCGCCGATATAGCCCATGAAATCCGCACGCCGATTACCAACCTGGTGACGCAAACCGAAATCGCCTTAAGCCAGAGCCGCAGCCCGCAGGAGCTGGAAGAGGTGTTGTATTCCAATCTCGAAGAGTTCTCGCGGATGTCGCGGATGGTTAGCGATATGCTGTTCCTTGCTCAGGCGGATAATAACCAGCTGATCCCTGAGCAACAGGCGCTGGATCTGGCCGATGAAGTGCATAAGGTGTTTGAGTTTTTCGAGGCGTGGGCGGAAGAGAAGGCGGTGGCGCTGCGTTTTGTCGGTAGCCCCTGCCGGGTGATTGGCGATCCGCTGATGCTGCGGCGAGCGATCAGCAACCTGCTGTCGAATGCGATCCGCTACACGCCGGCCGGCCAGGCGGTGACCATCCAGTTGAGCGAAAGCGCGGAGACGGTACGCCTGGTGGTGGAGAACCCCGGTACGCCGATTGCCGCTGAACATCTGCCACGACTGTTTGACCGTTTCTATCGCGTCGACCCCTCGCGCCAGCGCAAAGGGGAGGGCAGCGGCATCGGCCTGGCGATTGTGAAATCGATTGTCGGAGCCCACCACGGCAGCGTGGCGGCGCAGTCCGATCTGCGCTCGACGCGGTTTATTGTGGTGTTGCCGAAATAGGCGCAATCCGCGAGTGATAGTTGAGTATGTGGCTTTCTGTCGCTATATTAAATGTACGGAAAATAACCGTACATGAAGTTTGCAACAGGCCGGAGATAACGTATGCCCGCACTTAAAAAGCAGCGTATAGATTTGAGATTAACCGATGATGATAAGAGCATCATCGAGGAAGCTGCGGCAATTTCGAATCAGACGATTACCCAGTTTGTGGTTGCCAGTGCCTCAGAACGTGCTGCGGAAGTGATTGAGCAGCACCGCAGAATGGTCCTCAATGAGCAATCATGGAGCCTGGTGATGGAGGCGATTACCCAACCGCCAGCCCCGAATGATCGACTGAAACGTGCAGCGAAGCGTCTACAAACCAGGTAAGGTAGAGCTAATGGAGCAGCAACTGACGATTGAGATGATTGCCGATGCGTTCAGCTACGATATCACTGGATTTGATTGCGGCGAGGAAGCGCTGAATACGTTTTTAAAAGAGCACCTCAAGCGGCAGCACGATGGACAAATCTTAAGGGGTTATGCGCTGGTCTCCGGGGATACCGTTCCCAGGTTGCTGGGTTATTACACCTTATCGGGGAGTTGTTTCGAGCGAGGCATGTTGCCGTCTAAAACTCAGCAAAAGAAAATCCCGTATCAAAATGCGCCAAGCGTAACCCTCGGGCGGCTGGCCATTGATAAATCTGTTCAGGGGCAGGGCTGGGGAGAGATGTTGGTTGCCCATGCGATGCGAGTGGTGTGGGGAGCGTCTAAAGCCGTTGGTATCTACGGATTGTTTGTTGAAGCCCTTAATGAGAAGGCTAAAGCATTCTATCTTCGTCTGGGGTTTATACAGCTCGTGGATGAAAATAGTAACTTACTGTTTTATCCGACCAAATCGATTGAACAGCTCTTTACTGACGATGAGTCATAAAAGAAACCGGGCAGCGCCAGGCGGCTGCCCGCAGTATCGCGACTCTCTTACTCTTCGAAGTACCAGTAGCCCTGATTAATCAGCCGCGTCAGTTCGCTCACGAACGCCGGATTCTGCAGGCCGCTGCCGAGCTCTTCCTGGCCTAATGAGGTATAGCGACACAGCGCATCCAGCGCTTCGGCATCGGTGGTGTCGAGTTGTTCGCTATGCACGAAGAAGCTGTCGCCGATATGCAGAACGCGCAGGCCGCTCAGGCGGGAAAGCTTTTCACCACCCAGCAGCGCATCGAGCACTTCCTCTTCTTCATACGGTGGTTCCGCCGGCGCAATATCCAGCTCGTGACGCGGGGTGGTGACGAAACTGCCGAACCACTGCTTGAAATCTTCCGGCTGGCGAATCATATCGATCATCATGGTGCGCAGACGTTCGAGTTCATACTCTTCAACCCGGCCCGGATGCTCGCGGCAGGTGAGGTCCGGATCGCTGTAGTGCTCGTCGCCGAGATCGTTCTCCAGCACATAGTCGGCGAAGCTGCTGATCAGGTCGCGGCCGTTTGGCCCGCGGAAGCCGACGGAGTAGTTCAGGGCGGTTTCGTGGGTTATGCCGTCGTGCGGGAATCCCGGTGGAATATAGAGGATGTCGCCCGGCTGCAGATCTTCATCAATGATCGGTGGGAACGGATCGACGTGCAGCAGTGCCGGATGCGGACAGAACTGACGCATCGGCAGCTTGTCACCCACGCGCCACCGGCGGCTGCCCATGCCCTGAATAATAAAGACGTCATACTGATCGATATGCGGGCCGACACCGCCGCCGGGGACGGAGAAGGAGATCATCAGGTCGTCCAGGCGCCAGTCCGGCAGTACGCGGAACGGGCGCACCAGCTCGGCGGCCGGCATATGCCAGTGGTTTACCGCCTGGGCCAGCAGGGACCAACCGGTTTCGCCCAGCCCGTCGAAATGTTCAAAAGGACCATTGCTGGCCTGCCATTTGCCGTTTTTCAGGCTGACCAGCCGGCTGTCGACTTCCGGCTCCATGGCTAATCCGGCCAGCTCGTCCGGAGTAATCGGGTCGACGAAGTCCGGAAACGCGTTTTTTAATACCACCGGCTGTTTCTGCCAGTATTTTTCTAAAAACTCGGGCCAGTTAATGTTGAGTTGATAAGCCATCGATTATTACCAGTAAGAAGAAACGGGCCTGATTATAGAAATGAGGGCCGGGCGGGCGCATTGTCGTGGGTCAAGAGTGGTGCTTAATTCACCATCGGCGCGATAATGGCGTTGGGTAAGAGAGAAAAATCACATTTTCGCCAAAAGCCGAACTTAGCGTAAATTGCGCTGCAGGCCGCATGAACACTGGGATTGCGCCTTTAATGGTAAGAAGATGAATTAGCGAAAAGTTCAAATAATGAGCGGTCGATAAGATTTTTCTATTTTAACGCTTGCTACTTCCGGCGAACTCCCTATAATGCGCTCCCACTGACACGGCAGATGTGAATCACTTCACACAAACAGCCGGTTCGGTTGCAGAGAAAAATCCTGAAAAACGGGTTGACTCTGAAAGAGGAAAGCGTAATATACGCCACCTCGCGACAGAGCGCTAAAGCGCGTCGCAACTGCTCTTTAACAATTTATCAGACAATCTGTGTGGGCACTCAAAGTGACATGGA